>Ga0187833_10000481_pt1 | contig 45851 bp, 36 predicted proteins | sample ETNtaG_37_FD_167968 | JGI IMG/M metagenome (GOLD analysis project Ga0187833, IMG submission 167968) | Marine microbial and viral communities from oxygen minimum zone, Eastern Pacific Ocean - ETNP2014_SV_400_PacBio MetaG (Illumina Assembly) | ecosystem: Environmental > Aquatic > Marine > Hypoxic...
GCGCGACGGTGCTCAATGTCACGGGCCTTAAATCGCTGCTCGAGACACCCATTAAGAGCGACTAGGAGATTGTTAAAAAAGTCGGCTGAGATGGCTGTCGCGTCGTGATTCCGTCATTCTGCTGGATCGCGGGAGAATGGATCGATGATGGGCGAACCGGTTGGTCAGCAAGACGGTCGGTTGCCAACATTGCGCCATAAAGCAGCGCTGTTGCGCGAACTTCCCGGAACGCAAGATCCACGTGACATCACCGAGAAATCCCTCTCGCGCATCCTAAAATCACAGATTTTGCCGCCTCGGTTCCATCGTTTCGCGCCAGAGACGGCGTCCGATGTTTTCACACAGCCACCAGTGATGTGGGCGTTGGCGAGCCGAGTTGTACAATCACCTTCGGCCCATGACGCGATTGGCAACCTTGTGCCGGTGTGATTTTTTCGCCATCATCCCGGATTCCTAAACCAGCGTTTGATCCAAACTTTGGGGGAACATTCCAGTTGGCAAATAGGCTGACTTGGGATGTGCTGCAATCTCTGGGGGCAGGCAAGGCGATGCACTGGAATCGTAGCTCAAGGCGCTTCATTGCGAGGGAAGATGATGGACAGGAATGACCCGGCACCTTACACTGATTTGCGACGCTGGCTGCGCCACCTGGCGCGGACGAATCGCCTGACCGTCATCAAACCGGGCGTGCCATTGCGCTTTACCCTTGCTGCCATTGCCAAGCGATTGGAAGGGGAATCGGCCAGCTATTTTCCGGGCCCGGAAGGCCACTCCATGCCCGTCATCGCAGGTGTTTTGGGGGCTCGCTCATGGGCCGCCGAGGCCCTTGGCGTTGCTGAGAGCGAGCTGCTAAGCCGGTTTCAGCAAGCGCTGGAAAAGCCGCTGCCCCTTAATGAGACCTCGCCCGATCAAGCGCCCTGCCAGGAAGTGGTGCACCAGGACATCGATCTGAGGAGGCTACTTCCGATCCCCACCCATCATGAACACGATGCCGGCGACTACATTACCGCTGGGCTGCTGATAGCCCGCGACCCCGTCAGCGGCAAACAGAACCTGTCCATCCACCGGCTCCAGATCACGGCTCCGGATCGTATGGGTATTCTGATCCTTCCCCGTCATTTGAATGCCTTTTTTGGAAATGCCGAGGCTTCGAATGTTCCCCTGCCGATTTCCATCGTCATTGGCGTGGATCCTCTCATCCTTTTGGCCTCTCAGGCCATGGCCCCCCTGGGCCAAGACGAGCTGGAGATCGCGGGCGCACTGCACGGCCGGGCCCTAGATGTGGTTCGCTCCAGGGCCAGCGATATCCTGGTTCCGGCTTCCGCCGAGATTGTCATTGAAGGCGAAATCCTTCCCGAAGTCAGGGAAATGGAAGGGCCGTTCGGCGAATTTCCCCGCTACTACGGGCCGGGCGGCATGCGTCAGGTCGTGAAGGTGAATGCGGTCACAACACGGCATAACCCGATCTACCACACCATCGTTGCCGCTGGATGGGAGAACCTCCTGCTTGGCGGCATCGCCCGCGAGGCCTCCATCCTGTCGCACCTCCAGAACGTTCTACCTGCTGTTCAGGATGTCCACCTGACCCCCGGTGGACAATGTCGTTACCATTTATGCATCAAGGTCAGAAAGTCGGAGGAAGGTGAGCCGAAGAACGTAATCATGGCGGCCTTCGGCAGCCACTATGACATCAAACAGGTAATTGTCGTGGATGAAGACGTCGATATTCACGATCCCAGGTCCATCGAGTGGGCGGTGGCAACGCGTTTTCAAGCGGATCAGGACTTGATCGTCGTCTCGGGTGGCCATGGTTCGAAACTGGATCCTTCGTCATCGACAAAAGGCGTGTCCGCGAAATTGGGAATCGATGCCACTATACCCCTAGACAACAATGGTGAGTATAGCGTCATGAGAATCCCCGGCGAAGACGAACTGGACTTGGATCATTGGCGATGCCAAACAGCCGAGCACTGGGCGGAAGAAGCGTTTGGAGAAAGCTGAACTTGGAACGGTTATCGAAACGCCGGGGGAGGAAGTGGCAACCGCGACGGCCTGTATAATCACCGTCTTTATCATAGTCCTGCCAGCCGGTAGCTCTCTGCAAAGCAGCGACCCGATTGTCGCCATATCGGCCGTACTGCCGCGTCAATTCAGCCATGTCCGCCGCAGGGCGTGAAATGTCATAAAATCTTCACGCGGACCTAGAAATAGTTCGTAAGATAGAACCACAATCTAAGGACCGTCACATGACATTAGAAGCCCCGATCAATCGCTGGAAAGAAACCCAAACCTTCAGACCGCCATCGACACCCACCTCGAAAACCTGCCGTCAACCCGATCGATATCGCGCGGCTCACGCAAACCCAGTGGCCACCATGAATAATGCGGGCTAAGTTCAACGGATAGGTTTCTTCCGTTTTGCTCGGAGAGAGAAGGATGAACGACTCGTCATCACCCAAAAAATACCTTGGCCAGTCGGTAGAACGAATTGAAGATGCGACGCTTCTGCGTGGAGCCGCTCCTTACACCGATGACATTCCGGTTCCAGTCGGAACTCTGCACGCTGCGATTTTGCGGTCTCCTCATGCCCATGCCGACATTCTCTCGATCGATGTCACCGCAGCCGAACAGCGGCCCGGCGTCCACGCTGTCTTAACCGGCCGGGATATCAAAGCGCTGACCGAACCCTTTCTAATTGTGCTTAGGGTGCCGCTGGATCAATGGAGCTTGGCGGTTGATCGCGTGCGCTTTGTCGGCGAATCGGTCGTTGTCGTCATCGCCGAAGACCGCTATCTGGCGGAAGATGCGCTGGAATATATTGACGTAAAATATCGCCCGATTGAAGCCGTTATTGGCACCATGGATGCGACCAAAGACGGTGCGCCGCTAGTCCATGAAGCGGCTGGCACGAACGTCGTTTCGCGGCGTGATTTTTCTTACGGTGAGCCTGAAGACGCGTTTGCCAAGGCGGATAAAATTGTCGAACTCACCATTGATTACCCGCGTAATTCACAGACCCCTCTGGAAGGCTTCGTCGTTGTCGCTAATTATCTGCCGGGCGATGAGAGCTACGATATCTTATCGAATTTCCAGGGGCCGTTTACCGTCCATCCGGTGATGTCGAAAGCACTGCGATGCAAAGGCTCGCAATTGCGCATGCGCTCGCCAGCTTATTCGGGCGGCGGGTTTGGTGTGAAGCAGGCGATCTTCCCGTATGTCGTTTTGATGTGCGTGGCCTCGCGCAAAGTCGGCAGGCCGGTAAAATGGGTTGAAGATCGGCTGGAACATTTGACCGCCGCCATCGCCGCACCCAACCGGGTTATCGAAGCCAAGGCGGCGGTGATGAATGACGGAAAAATCATTGGCTTGCATTTTGAGCAATGGGACGATTATGGCGCTTACCTCAGGCCGCCTATGCCGGGACCGCTTTACCGCCAGCACGGCATTATGACCGGAGCCTATGATGTTCCGAACATGACCATCGTTAATAATTTGGTGATGACGAACAAGACTCCGTCCGGCATGGTTCGAGGCTTCGGTGGGCCGCAGATTTATTACTCGATTGAGCGCCTTGTTCATACCGTCGCCGTTGAATTGGATATGGATCATCTTGAAATCATCAAGAAAAATCTCATTCCCGCAGGATCGTTTCCGTATCGGGCGGCGGCGGGGGCTTTGATCGATTCTGGTGATTATCAACAGGCGCTTGAGATCGCCGAGCGCGACGGCAAGCTGGAAGATTTGCAAGAACGCCGGGACGAGATGCGGGCAGCGGGTAAATTGTATGGTATCGGCTATGCCGCCGTGGTTGAGCCGGCCCAGTCGAATATGGGCTATCTGAGTACCATCAACACCGTCGAAGAACGCAAGAAAGCGGGTCCAAAAGGCGGCAATGTTGCTATCGCGACGGTTAATATTGATCCCCTTGGTACCGTCAGTGTAACGGCTGATAGTTTGCCGCAGGGCCAGGGTCACGGCACGATCCTAAGTCAGATCGTTGCTGATGAGTTGGGTCTGACACCGCAGGAAATTATCGTCAATATGGAGCGCGACACGCAACGCGATCCATGGTCGATCGCGACCGGCAATTATTCCAGCCGGTTTTCATCCTCGACCGTTGTATCGGCGCAAAAGGCGGCGCAGCGGGTGCGGGCCAAATTGGCAAGAATTGCCGCCCAGACGTTAAACGTGCCCGCCGAAGAGATAGATTTTGTTGGCGGTCAGGTGTTTGCCAAGGGCAATCCGGAAAATACCTTGCGCTTTAGCAGGGTTGCCGGAACCACCCATTGGTCACCGGGAGAATTGCCGACCGATATGGCTCCTGGCGTAACCGAGACCGTGACCTGGTCCGCGCCGGAGCTGGAGCCACCAAATGACAAAGACCAAATCAATACATCGCTGACCTATGGCTTTGTGTTCGATTTTTGCGGCCTTCAAGTTGACAGGGTGACCGGTGAGGTTCGCATCGACAGATATGTCACCATGCATGATTCAGGAGAAATCCTTAACCCGCTGCTGGCCGACGGTCAGGTCTATGGCGCCTTTGCTTGGGGGCTTGGCATCGCTTTGAGCGAAGAGTTTGTGTATGGCGGGGACGGCAGTTTTCTGTCCGGCACTTTTGCTGATTATCTCTGTCCGACCGCACCCGAAGTACCCGAACCGCAAATCCTCCATATGGTGAGCCCGTCGCCCTTTACGCCGCTTGGCGCTAAGGGTATCGCCGAAGGTAATGTGATGAGCACGCCGGTTTGTATTGCCAATGCAGTTGCTGACGCCACCGGCCAGCGGGACCTGCGTTTGCCGTTAAGCCCGTCGAAAATCATGGGACTGATCGATGATGACGAGCCGCCAGCACCTACGCGCGCGGCCTCTGAAATCCTGGTCAAATCAGACGCCAAGGGAGGCCGCGGCGTAACGGGAAGTGGCTCGGCTCGAGCCCCGGCAGCAATACAAACGGTCTGGGATACATTACTGGATCCGGTCAAATTGGCGGCGGTAATTCCGGGCTGTCACCAACTGGATCTGGTGGGGGAGAACAACTATACGGCGGAAGTCTCGTTAGGTGTGGGCGCGGTGCGCGGTCGTTTCACGGCCGATGTCAGACTTGCTGATCTTGATCCGCCAAATTCAGTGGTTTTGAGTGGTGGTCTGCACGGGCCTCTCGGCGCTTCCAGTGGCATGGGTAAAGTTACCCTCACCGCGTCAGGCGAAAGCACGCGTATTGATTACGATTATGAAGTCGTGGTCACCGGCAAGGTTGTCGCAATTGGCGGCCGTATGTTGGATGGCGCTTCCAGGGTCTTGGTTGAGCAATTCTTCAGGCGCCTCATTGCGCAAATCGAAGGTCAAAACGAGGCTGGGAATTCCGCTGGCTCCTGGTTGTCGCGCCTGCTCAAGATATTGGGTGTTGGCCGATGAAACCGAAGGGGTTTGAATATCTTAGGGCTCATTCAGTCGAGCAAGCATTGGATAGTCTGGCCAGCAATGGCGACGATGCTAAGATTATTTCAGGCGGCAATTCCTTGATGGCGATGCTTAATTTTCGCCTTTTGGAGCCCAAAGTCTTGATTGATATTTCCCGTCTCGAAGCGCTATCTGGCATCGAGTATAAGGGCGATTATCTCGAGGTAGGGGCGGCTGCTACCCAGGCCCAACTACAAGCTTGGCCCGGCCTGGCCGAGCGGATGCCGTTATTGGCCTTGGCGGTTCCCCATATCGGGCATTTCCAGACCCGATCAAAGGGCACGGTATGCGGCTCAATCGCCCATTCCGATCCGAGCTCTGAACTACCGCTTTGTCTGGCGCTGCTGGGCGGCAGTGTCGTGCTTCGCTCGAAGCGCGGCGAGAAGGTCTTGAAGGCCGCCGATTTTCAGCTCGGCATGCTGTCAACGGCGTGTGCCGATGATGAGATGGTTGTCGCTGTGCGCTTCCCGGTCAAACGCCAGGGGGCGGGCTATGCCTTCACGGAAGTCGCTCGGCGAAAAGGCGACTTTGCCATTATCGCCATTGCGGCGGAAGCCGTTGGTGGCACGATCCGTCTCGGTATTGGCGGCGTTGCCGATAAGCCCGCGGTTCGCGAATGGAGCGATCTGGCAACAGACGCCTTGGACGATAAGCTGAATGAGCTGGCTTGGGAACTTGGCGGCAATGATGATATTCACGCCAGCGCCAAATACCGCCGTCAACTGGTGCGCCGATTAGGTCGCGAGGTTATCGAAACTGCCCAAGAAAACGGTGTGGCGGTTAAGGAGACAAATTAATGTCACAACCGATCGAAAACCAAAAACAACAGGTGAATTTTACTCTGAACGGCCGCGAAGTAGGTGGTTCTGCGGAGCCGCGAAAGTTATTAAGCGATTTCTTGCGCCAGGAAATGGCGCTTACCGGCGTCCATGTCTCCTGCGAGCACGGCATCTGCGGTTGTTGCACGGTACGGATTGACGGTAAAGCCGTGCGCGCTTGCCTTACCTTGGCGGTTCAGGTGGATGGCCGGAGGGTTGATACGGTGGAAAGCTTGGCCCATGCCGGCGAGCTTAGCGATTTACAGAAAGCCTTTCGAAAACACCATGGTCTGCAATGCGGTTATTGCACCCCCGGCATTCTTATGTCAGTCGAGGCTTTTCTTGAAATTAGCCCCAAGCCAAATGAGGAAGAAATCCGCGACATGCTTGGCGGACATATTTGCCGGTGCACGGGTTATACCGGGATGGTTCGAGCGATCAAAGAAGTCGTCGAACAGCGCAATGAGCCGGTACCTCTTATCGAAGTCTAAATAGAGTTCGTTATGAAGAATAATACCTATTTGCTGGCTAATTCCAATAGCCCACCAAGCATCAAGTTCGCTCCCATATTCAATGTTGCCGTGCCATTCATAGACCGGCATCTCAGCGAAGGTCGTGCCGACAAAGTAGCGATCGAGTGCGAAACCGAAGAGGTCACTTACCGCGAACTCAGCGAAAGGGTAAACCGGGCTGGCCATGCACTGCTCTCCCTCGGCATGAAGCCAGCCCAGCGCGTTCTAATGGTGGTCAAAGATTGCCCCGAATTCTTCTATGTTTTTTTTGGGGCCATTAAGGCAGGTATCGTGCCGGTTCCGGTAAATACCTTGATGCGCGTAACCGATTATAAATATTTGATCGAAAATTCAGAATGTACGGCGCTGGTTCATAGCTCTGACTTTGACGATGCGATGTCCGACTCGCTTGCGATTGTTGATCAAAAGCCAGATCACATTTTAAGCGTTGAAGACTTAACGGCAAGAATGGCGGATCAGTCGTCGGAAATGGCGCCCGCCAAAACGACAGAAGATACGGTTTGTTTTTGGCTGTATTCTTCAGGCTCGACCGGCAATCCCAAAGGTGTTGTTCATCCGCATCGCTCAATGGTCTATACCAGCCAGTGTAGCGGTGTGGACACCATTGGTATTCGTGAAGATGATGTTTGCTTCTCTGTTAGTAAATTATTTCACTCCTACGGATTTGGGAATGCCTTGTCGTTTCCGCTTTGGGTGGGCGCCACGACCGCACTTAGCGATCAAAAGGTCTCGCCCGCCATGAGTTTTGAAATGATTGAGAGGTTTCGACCAACACTGTTCTTTGGTGTGCCGACGCTTTATGCTCAGCAGCTTCATGCGATGGAAACTTCGGATCCGGATACTAGTTCGATCCGTCATTGTGTGTCCGCCGGGGAGGCCTTGCCAGCCGATGTGTTTCAGCGTTGGAAGGAAAAAACCGGTACCGTCATCTTGGACTGTCTCGGCTCGACGGAAGCGCTGCACTTTTTCATTGGTAATACGACGACTGATTTTAGTCCGGGTACTTCCGGCCGCCGGATCAATCGATATGAGTTGCGAATCGTCGATGAAGCGGGCAATGAAGTTGAACAAGGCGACATCGGTACTTTGCATGTACGCGGTGGCTCTACCGCGATTGAATATTGGAAATACCCGGAAAAAACAGCGATGACGATGTTGGCTGACGGCTGGCTCAATACCGGCGATATGTATTTCCTGAATGATGAACAATATTATGTCAATGGTGGGCGCGGCGATGACATGCTAAAAGTTGGCGGATTGTGGTGTTCGCCAACCGAGATTGAAGGGTGTTTGATCGAGCATGAAAAAGTCTTGGAAGCAGCGGTCGTTGGCCGTGCTGATCCGGATGGTCTAATCAAACCGGAAGCCCATATCGTCCTAAATAGTCCAGCCGATGCCGGTGCAGAACTGGAAGCAGACTTGTTGGAACATTGTAAGGCTGGCATTGCCCACTACAAATATCCGCGGTGGTTCCATTTTATCGACGAATTGCCCAAAACAGTGACCGGCAAGATCCAGCGGTTCAAGCTGCGGCAATAGTCGAAACGTTACTGGAATTTCAGAAGGAAATTCAACCGATGGCACTAGAAGCCCCAATCGCTCGTCATGAAGAACCCGTTCAAGAAGCATGGGTCGACTATAACGGTCATCTAAACGTCGCTTATTACACGCTGATTTTTGATAATGCAGTGGAAGTTTTTTATCCGCTATGTGGCCTTGGGAAACCCTATAGAGCGGCAACCGGCATGTCGACATTCGCTGTTGAATGTCACATTGGTTATCAGCGGGAGGGTAGTATTGGTGACACGGTCAAAGTGACCAGTCAGCTTCTAGGCTATGATGAAAAGCGGCTACATTATTTTCATACGATGTATCATGCGACCAAAGGCTATCAAATGGCGACCCAGGAACAGCTCGCTGTTCACGTCAATCTTTCGATCCGCAAAGTTGTACCCTTCAGCCCAGATCCCATGGAAAAACTCGCCGCTATGTGGGAAGCCCACAAAGATCTGCCAATCCCACCGCAGGTGGGCAGTACTATGACCGTACCTATCAAGAACTAGGATCCTCGATGATTTTTGTGAGCTGGCCGCGTGCTCGCGTACATTGGAGTTATGCTCGACCTCATCAGAACCTTACCGTGAAAGCTATAACGCCCGCTTCAGAGACGAACTGCTGAACGGAGAGTTCTTTTACGCATTGAAGGAGGCACAGATCATCATTGAACAATGGAGGAAACACCATAACACCGGGAATCCGCATAGTGCTCTGGGATACCGACCGCCAGCCCCTGAGGCCATCGTCCCGATAGACTGGATGCCGGTCATGCACTAACAATTTCACTGGACCAATTAAGCCGGCCGACCATGTTGAAGATTCTGCAGGATTAGATGAAACCGGATCAATTTGACGGAAAACAATAAATGTCCCACATCGGAAATAAACATACGGATTTTAGATCAGCCATTCAAAGAATGTCCGAAATGGGCAGAATTCAGGTTTACGAAAATCCGATTGATCGCAAATTGGAAGTGGCGGCCGTGATGAAAAAACTTGACGGCGGGAAGGCGATCCTATTTCCGTCGGTTGCGGATTCCGATGTGCCTATCATTGGAAATTTGTTGTGTTGCCAGGAAAACTGCGAGGCCGCCTTTGGCACTGACTTCCGGGGCATTCGAGGCCTCATCGACCAGGCGTTCAAAAATCCGATGGAACCCAACGTGGTTACCGATGCGCCGGTTCAAACCTGCATCCATACGGACAACTTGGATATTCGGGAAATGTTCCCCGTCTTAAAGCACACGGCGGCGGATTCGGGCGATTATATTTCCGCCGGCATCGTCCTCGTGCAGGATCCGGAAACCAAAATCTACAATGCGTCCTATCACCGGCTTCAGCTTAACAGTGGAAACCGGTTGGGTATCAAGCTGGATTATGGACGCCATTTGCGCCTTGCCTATGAACGGGCGAAGGAGTTGAGCCAACCCTTGCCGGTGGCCATATGTTTGGGGGCTAATTTGGCGCTGCAGTACATGGCGGCGACAATGGGGTCGCGGATGCCGGAGCAGGCAAATGAAATCGCCTTCGCCGGCGGCTTGGCCGGGCGACCTCTCGCGGTCGCAAATGCTGTCTCCCAACCGATTATTGTTCCAGCGGAGGCGGAAATTATCATTGAAGGTCAAATTTCGCCCGATGTGATGGAACCGGAAGGCCCATTCGGTGAATTTATCGGTTATTTGGCGCCGCAAGCCGACGCTCCGGTGGTTGAAGTAACCGCCATAACGCATCGGCAAAATCCGATTTATCAGGCTATCAACGGTTATGGCCGGGAAACCGTCATGCTGCGAAAATATGTGTTGGAGGCCAGCTTGCTCGACGTTCTCCAATCGGCGACGCCGATCGTTGAGGACGCTGAAATGACGGCTGGCGGACTGCATCGGTTTCATGCGGTGGTGCAAATCAATAAGACAACCCCGCAACATAACGGCATGGAACGGAATGTTATGGCGGCAGCGTTCGGGGCGTTGAAGGACCTCGATCTGGTCATCGTTGTTGATGAGGATATTGATATCCGTGATCCATTGGATGTGGAATACGCCTTGGCCACCCGCTTCGAAGCATCCAAGGATTTGGTCACCATCCCCGGCGCGCGGGGCCACGAATATGTCCGCGCCGGCGTCGATGGCATTCGGGCCAAACTTGGGATAGATGCGACCGTGCCCTTCGAAGAAAAAGTCCTGTTCAGCCGATGTGAATTCGAGGAAGTCTCCCTCAGCGATAATGACCTGAATGATAATTCAGAAGCCTATAATCACCTCTGGTCGTTCTAGCACCCGCTGCCTCGGCGCGTTGGCTGGCGATGCGCTCCCGCGCCAGGACGAGTACGCCGAAGAGTATCCCAGTGGCGTCGATGATGGTGTCCCAGTGGAGCAATAGATGGTGCATTATATCCGCAGAATCAAGGGGATTAGGGCTGTATATGTTACCCTATGTCAGCCTACGTTAGCTAGTGGTGCTCCTTAGATATCCTCACTACGGATCAGGAGGTTGGGAGTTCGAATCTTCCCGGGCGCGCCATTCAAATCAAATACGTAGGGATCATTGGTACTGCCCTCATTTGCCTCTGAGTAACACAGTGGGCCATGGTCGTTCCGATTTTCGATGGTGATCATGCCAAATCAGGATTACCCCGAGATAATAGGGTGTCCTTGAAATTCTGAGGGAGATCGGCCTTGCAATACCCATCGGGCGGGTTCGCGGCGCCGTTGACGGAGCAATCTGCCAATCTCTAAAAATCCATTGTCTGGCAGACGTATCATCGCGGAAGAAACCCTTCGCGAAATTTATGCCAGAACAAAAAGGCAACCCGGCATGCATGAGTGCGTGAGGGCCGTTAAGGTTTCACAATTCGCCCGTGTTCAGAGGGCATTGAGATGCAGGCCATGGGTGGCGATACGGCCTTTATTCATTGACAAATACGGCTTCTGTTTGTGAAATACTTGGGCGGAGTCCCGCACTGTTCGAGGCTTCGTGCGTGGCTGAGTAAAATGACGATGGCGAACAGTTTATCTCGGCGGCACAGGAGAACGAAGCCGACATCATCGCGCTGTCAGACCTGCTGACTACCTCGATGCCGGAGATGGAAAAGGCGGTGGCGACGGTGCAGGACGCAAATATTAACCGCAACCTGAACGTCAAGGTGATGATTGGCGGCCCGCCGGTGCATCGTGAATTCGCCATGACCATCGGCGCCGATGCCTATGGTATGGATGCGCCCACCGCCGTCGAACAGGCGCGGGATTTCGTCACCGGATAGTCCGCCGCCCGGTCCGACCTGGATGGCTGGCGAGTGAAAATGAAAAGAGATCACGAATGACATGGACATCAAGAGACCGAGTGCTTGCGGCGCTGAACCACGAAGAACCGGACCGGGTGCCGATCGATCTGGCGGGCGCCGGTGCCACTGGCATCGTCCTGGACGCTTATGACCGGCTGAAGGTGCATTTGGGCCTTGAGCATGAAACCAAGGTCCGCTCCAAACTTAATCATCTGGCCGATCCAGATACCTCCGTCTTGAACCGCCTGGGCGTGGATACCCGCGCCATCACAGCCGGCTTTGGCCGGGCTTCCGGCGAATGGGTCGATGATCTGACCTTCATCGATCACTTCGGTGTCACCTTCAAGGGCACCGTGGGCACGGATGACAAGCATTTCCTCTACAAGGATGGCCCCCTGTGCGGCGGCAAACTGACCATCGACAGGATCGATGCAATGACTTGGCCCGATCCCGACAATCCTGCCATCGCCGCCGGCATCAAGGAAAAGGTTGAAGGCTTCAAGGCCGAGGGCGATTACTGCTTGATCCTGAACGTGCCGGACCAGGTGATCCACCGGGCCTATGCCTTGCGCGGCATGGTCGATTTTCTGAAGGATTTTCTGCGCGCGCCCGAGGCCGCCTGTTACCTGATGGACAGGCTGGCCGATTATAACATCCGGGCCTCGGAACATATGATCGAGGCGGCCGGAGCGGAAAATATTGATATCATCTTCTTTGGCGAGGACCTGGGCACCCAGGACGGCTGCATGTTTGATCCCGACAATACCTACGGCCGCTTGATAAAACCGCGCCATGAACGGGTCATTCAAACCTTGAAATCCAAGACCGGTGGCCTGTCGCTGTTCCATTGTTGCGGCTCGGCCTATGACTTCATCCCGCATTTGATCGATATAGGTGTAGATGTGCTCAACCCTGTGCAGGTCACCGCCAAGAACATGGATCCAAATCTCCTAAAGGACGAATTCGGTGACTGCATGTCGTTCTGGGGCGGTATCAACACGCAGGATATCCTGCCCTACCAATCTGCCGATGCCGTCAGGGTGGAAACCGAACGCTGCATTGATATATTTGGCAAGCAGGGCGGCTATGTTCTGAACGCAGTGCACAACATCCAGTTCGAGGTGCCACCCGAGAATATTGTCGCCATGTTCGATACCGGTTTGAAGCATCGGTATTGATAGGCTAAGACCATGCGGCGTAACGAGAGTTGGAGATAGCGCATGCGCTATGAGGATATCGGGCCGGCACTGGAGGGCACCGGCTTCATTTGCCGGGGCGGTTTCAAGCCAGGGCCCGATGATGCGGTGCCCGAAATAACGGCAGGATCCGACGCCGTTGTGGTGGTTATCGGTAATGCCGGCTCGGCCATGTGGCCGCATTTCGACGCGGCAAGCAGCGCGGAGCGGCGCAAGACGACGCAGAATCCGCTGAATGATTGGACGGCGGAGGTGATGCAGCCAATCGCGGCCAAGCTGGGCGCACGGGTGCATTTTCCCTTTGACCGGCCTTATTACCCATTTCAGCGCTGGGCGATGAAGGCGGACAGCGTTTGGCAATCCCCCCTAGGCCCGCTGATCCATCCGGACTATGGATTGTGGCATGCCTACCGCGCGGCCCTGGTGTTTGAACCTGGCTTCGCGCTGCCCCCGCGTCCGGCGGTGGGGAACCCTTGCGACAGCTGCGCCGAGCGAAAATGCCTGACGGCCTGTCCTGTCGAAGCGTATGAGGCGGGCCGCTACGATGTTCCGGCCTGTGTCGGCTATATTGGCACGAACAAAGGAAAAAGCTGTATCGACTTGCATTGTCTGGCGCGGCGCGCCTGCCCGATTGGCAGGGATAAAGTTTATCTCCCTGCCCACGCCGCCTTTCACATGTCTAAATTTCTGGCCAATGCCACAAAACGGTATGTCGTCGAGGTGCCGCAAGCAGCGGCCGGCGCACCGGCTGGCGAAGGGGACGCCTAATTCGAGTGAGAGCCAGTGCCTGATAAGCCAACTTCGGGGCCTGCCGACCAGGCGTTCGTCGTCTTTACGCCTTCGGGCAGCCAGGGCCAAGTGGTCCTGGGCGCGACGGTACTGGATGCGGCTCGGGCCCTGGGTGCCGACCTGGATTCGGTCTGCGGTGGGCGCGGCCTGTGCGGACGCTGCCAGATTGAGGTTGGCGAGGGTGATTTCGCCAAGCATGGTATAAGTTCCAGCATTGATCATATATCGCCCGGCCATGCCGCCGAAACCGTCTATGCCGAACGCAAGGGACTGAAGCCGGGCCGCCGGATGGCCTGCCACGCCCGCATATTGGGCGATCTGGTCATCGATGTGCCGCCCGAAAGCCAAGTCCATCGCCAGATTGTGCGCAAGCGGGCCGAGGCGCGCGCCATCGAGCTGGACCCGGTGCTGCGCCTGCATGCCGTGGATGTGCCCCCGCCGGAGTTGGAAATTCCCAGCGGTGACGGGGAAAGGCTGGCTTGGGCGCTTGGCGATACATGGGACCTGCAAGGGCTCACCACTGACCCAGCGATCCTGGCGGAAGGCGCCGCGGCCATGCGCGCTGGACGCTGGACAGTGACCGCTGCGGTCCGTGGCGCCAGCCGGATCGTTGGGGTGCGCCCCGGCTTCACGGATCGGGCCCTTGGCCTGGCCATTGATGTCGGCTCGACCACGCTTGCCGTACATCTGGTCAACCTGGCGGACGGCGAGGTGTTGGCCACTGCCTCGGCCATGAACCCGCAAATTCGCTTTGGCGAAGATCTGATGAGCCGTGTTTCCTATGCCATGACCCAGGCGGGTGGCGGGCCTGAAATGACGGCGACGGTGCGGGCGAGCTTGAACGAACTAGCCGGCCAGGCGGCGGCTGAGGCGGGCATTGAGCGGGGCGATATTTACGAGGTGGTGATTGTCGGCAATCCAATCATGCATCATTTGGTCCTGGGCCTGGATCCGGGTCCTCTTGGCGTGGCGCCATTCGCCCTGGCTGTTGATGGCGCGGTGAATATTTTCACGCGCGACATTGGCTTGGAACTGGCCGCCGGGGCGGAAGCCTATTTTCTGCCCTGTATCGCCGGGCATGTGGGCGCCGATGCAGCCGGGATGATCCTCTCGGAAACGCCGTTCGAACGTGACGAGGTTTCGCTGCTGGTCGATGTGGGGACCAACGCCGAACTGGTCCTGGGTAACCGGGAGAGGCTGTTGGCGGCCTCCTCTCCGACTGGGCCGGCGTTTGAAGGGGCTCAGATCTCGGCCGGTCAGCGCGCCGCGCCTGGCGCCATCGAGCGGGTGCGCATCGACCCCGGCACCTTGCAGCCCCGCTTCAAGATCGTTGGCAGTGATTTGTGGTCAAACGAAGCAGGTTTCGATTTGGCGCTGACAAATACCGGCATAACGGGCATTTGCGGTTCGGGCATCATAGAGGCGGTGGCCGAGATGGCGTTGCGGGGCATCATCGCGCCGGACGGCGCCTTTCCTAGTGATAGCGAACGCCGCTTCGTGCTGTATCATGGCGAGCCGGAGATTGCCGTCACCCAGGCCGATGTACGTGCCGTGCAATTAGCCAAGGGTGCGCTGCATGCCGGTGCCAAGTTGTTGCTGGATTTGTTCGGGGTCGAAAAGGTCGACCGCATCGTTCTGGCGGGCGCTTTCGGCAGCCATATTGATCCCGTCTACGCCCTGGCGTTGGGCATGATCCCGGATTGCGATCCCGCCCAGGTTTCCTCCGCTGGCAACGCGGCGGGCACCGGTGCCCGGATCGCCCTGCTGAACGCCGGGGCGCGGGAGGAAATTGAAGGCGTGGTGAAACAGGTGGAGAAAATCGAAACAGCAGTGGCCCCGGCCTTTCAAAAGTATTTCGTCGACGCCCTGGCGATCCCCCATGCCAGGGAGCCCTACCCCGAACTTCGGCGCATACTGCCGATGCCGATGCCCGGAAAAAAGAAAAAACGCTCAAAATCACGGCGGCAGTTGTAAAACAACCGTTGATAATGGCGGAGATTCGCCGCCAATATTGACCAAGTTGGTGGCAATCCAATAGTATACTGGTGATATATTTTTTGTATATCATATGGGGAAGGCCTAGTGGGAACGATGTTGAACGGCCAGGGCAGGCTCGAGAAATCCGGTGCCGTCAGTCTGACTGACCAGGCCTATGGCCAGCTTGAGGAACTCATTGTTACCGTTCAGTTAGCACCGGGCGACGTATTGTCGGAAGCAACCCTGGCCGCGCGGCTGGGTATTGGCCGCACGCCGATCCGCGAAGCCTTGCACCGTCTGGCCCGCGAAGGACTGGTGGTCATATTACCCAGACGCGGCATTTTGGTCTCGGATATCAATGTTCAGTCGCAGCTTCGCTTGCTCGAAGTGCGGCGAAAGATCGAGGAAGTCATGGTAACCGCCGCCGCCAAACGCGCCGATCAGGCCGAGCGCGATGAATTTCGCCGCATTGCGGAAGGCATGTTGGCCTGTGCCGCCGCCGGCAATGACCTGGCGTTCATCCGGTTCGACGATCAATTCAATCATCTTGTCGCCGCGGCCTGCCGCAACGAGTATGCCGCCAATGCCGCTGCCTTGATGGCTGGTCTGTCCCGGCGCTTTTGGTTCGTCCACAATAGGCAAAGCGCGGATGTGGAACTGGCGGCACGACGCCATGCCGATGTCGCCATCGCCATCGCCGACGGCGATATCAGCGGCGCCGAGGCGGCATCGGGCCGTCTCATGGACTACATCCTCGACGCTACCAAGTCTTCCATCGACACATAGAGCATATTCGAGATTGAACTACCCGCCTCGGCCATACACGTATTTCGCGATGATGAGCCGTTGGACTTGATTGGTGCCCTCGTAGATCTGCGTGATCTTGGCATCGCGCATCATCCGCTCGACCGGGTAGTCCTTCAGATAGCCGTAACCGCCGTGCAACTGTACCGCATCCGTGGTCACCGACATGGCGGTGTCGGAGCAGATGAGCTTGGCCATGGAAGCCATCGACCGCGCCTTGTTCTGATCGTCGCCGCTCGCTGCCTCGACTGACCGATAGAGGAGGGCCCGGGACGACTCCACCTTGACCGCCATGTCGGCGATCATACTCTGGACCATCTGGAAGCGTGACACGGGCTCGCCGAACTGCTGCCGCTCGGAGGTGTATTTCACCGCCTCGTCAAACGCACCCTGGGCGATGCCGAGCGCCTGAGCCGCGATTAGCGCCCTGGAGTAAGTTAGCCCCTCGGTCAGATACTTATAACCCCCGGTCGGCTCGCCGACGGCACGTTCGGTGGGAATTTGGCAATCCTCGAAAATAACGTCCGCTGTCGGGCTGCCGCAGAGGCCCATTTTCGATTCCAGCCGGCCAAACGAGAGGCCCGGATCATCGCGGTCCACCAGGAACAGCCCAAAGGACTTCTCGCCTGTACGGGCCAGGACCAGATACCAATCCGCCCATGTCGCTCCCGTGATAAAACGCTTGCGGCCGTTCAGGGTCCAACCGTTGCCGTTCGGCTCGGCCCTTGTCTTCAGGCTCCAGAGATCGGAGCCGCTTTGCGGCTCGGTCAGACACCAGCCCATGCCCTTCTCGCCCGCCGCCACGGGCGGGACGACCGCCTCGACCAGCTCGCGCGTGCCATATTGCAATAACGGGTAACTGGCGATCCAGTTGTTCATCATCAGCTGCGACGAGGTGGCGCAACAGCGCGCGACCTCCTCGCTACAGATCACAAGCGACATCAAGTCGCCATCCTGTCCGCCCAGGCCCTCCTCGAAAGCCAAACCGAGCAGGCCTTCCTCGCGAAAGGCTTCGAAGGCCGCCTCTGGAAAGCTGCTGGTCCGGTCCGTTTCCGCCGCGTGCGGCGCCACCTTATCTGTCGCAAAGCGACGCATGCTATCGCGAAATTGCTCATAGACGTTACGCTCCTGCACGGGCAACTCCTTGGTTTTCAAATTAGGGCGGTTCTCCTTTGACCTGTTACTATATCAGTCGAGATACTCTGGATGGTCAAGTGCGGCTCCGGCCAACGGGTTAGCTGGCACGGATTGACAGTCCGCCTATTTTTTCCTAACATATCACTAATATATTAGAAAAAAACAAGCCGATTTTCAGTTGGAGGATTTGTCAGATGAGTGTTGCCGAGATTTTCGATGCAGTCATGGAATATGAAGAGGAAGATGTCGCCGCGTTGGTGCAGGCGGAAATCGACGCTGGCACCGGCGTTAAGAAAATCCTGCAGGACGGCTTGATCGCGCCCCTTGATGTGATCGGGGAGAAATTCTCCGCCGGTACCTTGTTCGTGCCGGAGATGCTGATGGCGGCGGAGGCGGTGCAGGCGGGCCTGGATATCCTTCGCCCCCTGCTGACGGAAACCGGCGTCAAGCCCATCGGCACAGTGGTGCTGGGTACGGTCAAGGGTGATCTGCACGACATTGGCAAGAACCTGGTCGGCTTGTTGCTTGAAGGCGCGGGCTTCAGGGTGATCGACCTTGGTACGGACGTGGATGGCGAACAGTTCATCTCGGCGGCACAGGAGAATGAAGCCGACATCATCGCGCTGTCGGGCCTGCTGACCACCTCGATGCCGGAGATGGAGAAGGCGGTGGCGACGGTGCAGGACGCAAATACCAACCGCAACCTAAACGTCAAGGTGATGATCGGCGGCCCACCGGTGCATCATGAATTCGCGATGACCATAGGCGCCGATGCCTATGGCATGGATGCGCCCGCCGCCGTCGAACAGGCGCGGGAATTCGTCACCGGATAGTAAGAAACGTGGAGCCTATGGCTGTCAGCGAACTTTGGAGGAAATGAAATGTCTTGGACGCATCGGGAAAGAATTCTGGCGGCGCTGAACCACGAAGAACCGGACCGGGTGCCGATCGATTTTGGCGGTGCGGAGTTTACCTCCATTACCTTGGCCGGCTACGAGCGGCTGAAAAAGCACATGGGCGTCACGGCACCGACCGAGGTAATGTCAATCATCCATTCGGCGGCGCATCCGGCGGAGGAGGTTCTCCATAAGTTCGGTGTTGATACGCGTAATGTGCAGCCGGGCGCCTACAAGGACGGCCCCGATCATTGGATCGACGACAACAATTATATCGACATGTTCCAGGTCCACTGGCAACGCACCGAAAAGGATGTCGATCAACACTTCCTGCATAAGGACGGCCCCTTTCATGGCGGCAAGCTGACGATTGACCGGGTAGAGGGTTTCGATTGGCCCAATGGCGCGAATCCCGGTTTCGCGGAAGGTGTCAGTGAACGGGTGCGGGAGATCAAGGCCAAGGGCGAGCATGCGGTCTGTCTCTATCTGCCGGGTGGTGTCGTGCACCGGGGATATGCCATGCGCGGTTTCGAGAGCTATCTGAAGGATTTGTATAAGGCGCCCGAGGCGTTGCAGAGGATGATGGACAAACTGTGTGATTTCTGGTGCGACACGGCACGGGTGATGATAGAGGCCGCAGGGCCGGAAAACGTGGATATCATTTACTTTGGCGAGGATCTGGGCACCCAGGATAGCTGTATGTTCGATCCCGAAACGATATACAAAGACTATCTAAAGCCACGCCACCGCCGCATGGTGCAAACGGTCAAGGACATGACCAACGACCAGGCCAAGGTCTGCTTCCATTGCTGTGGTTCCGCCTATCAGTTCATACCGCACCTGATCGATGTCGGCGTGGATGCCTTGAACCCGGTTCAGGTCACCGCCAAGAACATGGAGCCTGAGCGTCTGAAAGCCGAGTTCGGCGACCGCATTTCCTTTTGGGGTGGCATCAACACGCAACACACCTTGCCCTTTGGAACAGCGCAAGAGGTTGCCGAGGAGACCAAGCGGATTATCTCCATTCTTGGCAAGGGTGGCGGCTATGTCCTTAACAGCGTGCACAACATCCAGGCCGAGGTTCCGCCCGAGAACATTATCGCGATGTTTGAAACCGGCGCCAACCACCGTTATCAGTAATGTATTTGAATGGGGTGAGATAGCTTGGAAACCGATGCTGAAGGTCCGACGACGCTGGTGATTTGTTGTGGTGCTCTGGCGCGTGAAATCGTCGGTATCGTGAGGGATAACGGCTGGGACCATATTCGGATCGAATGCCTGCCCGCGAAGCTGCACAACAGCCCCGAGGTGCTGCCCGAAGGCGTGCGGGTCAAGATCAAGGCCGGGCGCGAAAAATTCGACCATATTATTGTTCTCTACAGTGACTGCGGCACCGGAGGTCTGATGGAAAGCATGCTGATGGAGGAAGGCGTCGAAGGCATCGGCGGGGCCCATTGTTACGAGGTTTTCACCGGCCGTGACCGCTTCAAGGATATTATTGATGCCGAGCCTGGCTGTTTCTTTCTAACCGACTTTCTAGCCCGGCACTTTGAGAAACTGGTTTTCAAAGGTCTTGGCCTGGACCGTTTTCCCAAGCTGCGGGATACCTACTTCGCCCACTATAAGAAAATGGTTTATCTGGCGCAGACCGAGAATGACGAACTCGTCGCGTATGCAGAACGGGCGGCGGCCAGCGTCGACCTGGAATTCGAGCTTCGTCATACCGGCGTCGGCGGCTTTGAATCGTTTCTGGCCGCGCGCCAGACCTAGGGAAAAGCCAGTCGCATGTATGCCGTTCGACGCTGGGCCACACGCAATGCCCGGTCGCTTGAATGGCTGTATAAGGTTTCGGCCTCCGCCTTTGAGGCTCTTGATCCCTTGTGGTGCAAGATCGGCGTACAACGGTTGGAAAAACCATTCGCCGCCGCCGAAGCCTGGGCCAAGGGGTTGCTGTTTGACTGCCAGATGTGCGGCCGCTGTGTCCTCTCCGATACCGGCATGACCTGTCCGGCCAATTGCCCCAAATCCCTGCGCAATGGACCTTGCGGCGGCGTGCGAGGTAATGGCCACTGTGAAATTGATCCCGGCATGCGTTGCGTCTGGCTGGAAGCATGGGAGGGCGCCATGCGCATGCGCAATGGGCAAGCCATTTATCACCCCTTGCCGCAACAGGATCACAGCATCGAAGGCAGCTCTGCCTGGATGCGCCTGGTAGCCGAAAGTGCAGCGCTGTGCATCGAGGAAGACAAGGCCATGACCGATGCCACGGAACCGCCGTCATGAACCCCGGAAGCAATGGCGAATTTTACGACTATCCGGTCCTTCCAGGCGGTTCGTCACGCGGACGTCTGGAGCGGGTATTGCGGTCAGGGCGGTTTGCCGTTACGGCCGAGCTAAATCCCCCTGACTCGGCCAATCCTGAAGACACCTTTCATCAGGCCTTGGTGCTTTCCAGCGTCTGTGATGCCATCAACGCGACGGATGCTTCGGGCGCGAATTGCCATATGTCCAGCATGGGCATCTGCGCCCTGCTGACACGGGCGGGTTATTCCCCGGTGCTGCAGATTTCCTGCCGCGACCGCAACCGCATCGCCATCCAAGGCGATGTGCTCGGCGCCGCAGCGATGGGGGTGCATAACGTCCTGTGTCTCACCGGCGATGGGGTGCAGACTGGCGATCAACCGGAAGCCAAGCCGGTATTCGACCTCGATTCTATATCCCTACTGGGGATCATTCGCGGCATGCGGGATGATGGCGTATTCCACTCCGGTCGCAAGATATCTTCGCCGCCCAAGTTGTTCCTCGGTGCCGCCGCCAATCCCTTCACCCCCCCCTACGATTGGCGGCCCTTGCGTCTGGCCAAGAAGATCGAGGCCGGGGCCCAGTTTGTGCAGACCCAGTACTGCTACAACATTTCCATGCTGGAACATTATATGACGGTGGTGCGGGATCTGGGTCTGGACAAGAAATGTTTCATCCTGGTCGGCGTCGGTCCCTTGGCCTCGGCCCGCACGGCCAATTGGATGCGCAACAACGTGCCAGGTGTGCATATTCCCGATAGCATCATTGAACGCCTCGAGGGGGCCAAGAAGCAACAGGCCGAAGGCAAGAAAATCTGTGTCGAATTGATCCAGCAGATCCGGGAAATACCCGGTATATCCGGCGTGCACGTCATGGCCTATCGGCAGGAAGAATTAGTTACCGAGATCATCTCGGAGTCCCGAATATTGAAGAACCGTATTATTGACAAGGCGGCGGCGCGCTTTGAAGCGCCGGAACAATAACAATAGAGGGAAGGCAGATCGGCATGACCGAAACCACACTTAGCTCCATAACCAAGGAAGTCGTGATCGGCGTCGACCGCCCATTCGTCGTCATCGGCGAACGCATCAACCCAACCGGGCGCAAGAAGTTGGCGGAACAAATGGCGGCGGGCGACTATTCACGGGTCGAGGCCGATGCCCTAGCGCAGGTCGAGGCCGGGGCGCATGTGCTCGACGTCAACGCCGGCGTGCCCATGGCGAATGAACCCAAGATGATGCGGGACATGGTCGCCCTGGTGCAATCGTTGAGCGATGCGCCCCTGTGCCTGGATAGTTCCATGCCGGCAGCCCTGGAAGCAGGCCTGGCGGAATGCAACGGCAAGGCGCTGGTGAATTCGGTTACGGGCGAGGAAGAAAGCCTCGAAGCCGTGCTGCCTCTGGTAAAGAAATACGGCGCGGCGGTGGTTGCCATCTGCAATGACGAAGAAGGCATCTCGGAAGATACCGACAAGCGCTTTGCCGTGGCCAAGAAGATTATTGAACGTGCCGCCGACCACGGTATTACAAAGGCGGACGTCGTTGTCGATCCGCTGGTCATGCCGGTGGGCGCCGTTGGCAACTCCGGCCGCGCGGCGCTGATGCTGGTACGGCGTTTCCGCGAGGAGTTGGAGGTCAACACCACCTGTGGCGCCTCTAACGTCAGTTTTGGCCTACCCAACCGCGTCGATCTGAACGGTGCCTTTGTGGCGATGTTGATCGGTGCCGGCCTGACATCGGCCATCACAAATCCGCTACACCTTGACGTCATGACCTCGATCACCGGGGCCGAGGTGCTGGCCGGTATCGATGACCGGTGTAAGCGCTGGATGAAGCGCTGCCGCCGGCTAGCCAAGGAAGTGGCGGCCTAAGTCTCGCCGATTGCTTCGAAGGGAGATATCAATGCTTGAAATGACACACCGGGAACGGGTTATGGCGGCCTTGAACCACCGCCAACCTGACCGCACGCCTATTGATTTTGGCGGCACCTTCACGACGACGATTTTCCAGGCTGCCTACGAGCGTCTGAAGGACCATCTGGGCCTGGAGCACGAAACCGGTATCTATTCCAAGACCCGACGCCTGGCCGTGCCTGATGTGTCTGTGTTGGAACGGTTTGACGTCGATACCCGTATGGTCGGGCTGGGCGCCTACGCCGGCGATCAGCATGAGATAGACGACGATACTTACTTTGACGAATGGGGAACGACTTGGAAGAAGGCTGACGATGGACACTATCTTTACGTCGATGGACCGTTTTTCGCGCAAAAGAAACCCGGCCAAGCGGGCCTGGACAAACTGGACAATGGAGCTTGGCCAGACCCTGACAATCCGGGCTATTACGAGGGCCTGCTGGAACGTTCCCAGGCTCAACGCGCGACCGGCTGCGCGGTTATTTTGAACATGCCCATCGGCATCATTCACCAGGGGCAGTTTCTGCGCGGTTTCGGCGATTGGCTCAAGGATCTTTATAAAAACCGTGAATTTTCCGCTCGCATGATGGACATCATCGCTGACCGTTGGATCGCCGTGGCGGAAAACGCCCTGGATATCGTGGGCGACAATATTGACATTGTTTTTCTCGGTGATGATCTGGCCGCGCAAATGGCGCCATTGTTCGATCCGGTGATCTACCGCGAACTGATTAAGCCACGGCATGCGAGGATGCTTGCGGCGGTCAAGGCAAAGGCCGACGTCAAGGTTCTCTATCACAGCTGCGGCGCGGTCAGCGGGTTGATCGACGATCTGATCGATATCGGGGTCGATGCCATCAACCCGGTCCAGGTTGCGGCCAATGACATGAATCCGGCGGATTTGAAGGTGCGTTTTGGCGACCGCATTACTTTTTGGGGCGGCATCGACACCCAAGGGGTCTTGCCCTTCGGCACGGGCGAGGATGTGCGCGCCGAAGTTCGCCGTACCATCGATATTCTGGCCCCTGGGGGCGGCTTCGTTCTTAACAGCGTGCATAATATTCAGGGCGATGTAGCTGCCGAGAACATCGTCGCGATGTTTGACGAGGCCCGGCTGTACGATAGCCCGTATAGTTCCAGTTAAAGCCGCGACATGCTCTAACACATTTCCATAACCAAACTTTGCTTCTACGGCATCAACAGCTTTTGCTTTCAGGCACGAAATTTAAACCTGTCGCCATTCGGAGATGGCGTCAGGCGCATAAATCTTCGACAATGGGCCAATATGTTTCCAAGTGAGAGTAAAAGGGCAAAAGGGCAGATCAGCAATGGATCCTCAAGAAGCCGAACCTGAAGGCTATAACGTCACGGCGGTTGAGGCTTGGGTTGCCGACAATGTGGTTGGCCTGACGCCACCTTTCAAATGGACCCGCCTGCAGGGTGGACATTCCAATCTAACCTACCGGATCGACGACCCAAAGGGCCGCGCCGCCGTTATTCGCCGCCCGCCACAAGGTGAATTGCTGCCCAAGGCCCATGACATGAGCCGTGAATGGGCCCTGATATCAGGCCTGGGCCCGACGCCGGTGCCCGTGGCGCCGGCCTTGGGGTTTTGCGAAAGCCCCGATGTCACCGGCGCCTGGTTCTATGTCATGGGATTGATCGATGGCAAACCGCTGTACAGCCCAGCCGATACCGAGGCCCTGGTCCCGGAAGACAAACGGCGCGCCATGGCCTGGTCCTTTATCGATGTGCTGGCTGATCTGCATTCCCTTGATCCCGATGACATTGGTCTCGATGACCTGGGCAAGAAAGAGGACTATATCGGCCGCCAGCTGCGTACCTGGTTCCGCTCCTGGACCTCGTCGGCGGGGGATGCCGACTATGATGACCCCCAGACCCACGATCTTCGAGATTTCCTCGCCGCCAATATCCCGGATCAGGGGCCTGCGCGCGTGGTCCATGGGGATTACGGCGTGCACAATTGTCTGATCGGGGCTGACGCCACGGTGGTCGCCGTGGTCGATTGGGAAATCTCCACCCTGGGCGATCCCCTGGCCGATCTGGGCTATGCCTTGAACCAGTGGGCCGAGCCTGGCGATGACCGTGAAGGTGCCGCCACCATGGTGCCCGGCTTCCCAAGCCGGGCCGAGCTGGCGGCGCGGTATGGGGAAAGATCCGGGCGCGACCTGTCATTGCTCGACTATTACATCGGCTTCAACTGGTGGAAAAGCGCCTGCATTATCCATGGCGTTTACGCCCGCTATTGTGCCGGCAAGAAAAGCGCCGAGGGCGTGGACATGGGCAATTTGCGCATGCGCATCGGACAGGCCCTGGATCTTTCGGCCAAGGCGCTGGAGTCCTTTCGCTAAAACGCCGCCCGGGCGCGCCGTCCGCCAGGCCAATTTCGCCAGCTGCCTGGTCTTGGATGGCCGCTCTTATCGCTGCCCCGGCCGCAATGCCGTCCTGTTGCCCGGCCTCGGCGTCCTGCGGGCTGGCAGTGCCTGTATCAATCCGCGCCTAGGTTTGCGTGTGTGCGACGGACTGTACACTTTCCGACGTTTCACTGGTGCTGGTCATGATCTATCCAACTCGTTAGAAATTATACATTTATGGCAATCGTATTTTCTCCAAAGTCTTTTTGTTGCAGAAATGTTTATGTATGATTAGTTAATATGATATTTAGAAACATCATTAATTTGTATGGTTAACTTATTTTTTATATTTTATTCTGCGGTGAAATCACTGACAGTTACCTGATCTTGTGAAACTGCCTCAAGAGAATGGGCGTTCGCGCCATTCGATCTTGCGCACATATCCGCAGAAGATAAAAACATCGCCAAGCATGGCTAAGGTCGATGATAATGGCCCTGCAAGATCACGACGAAATGGAGGCTGATGTGGAAGTACGCCCTTACGAAGCCGCGAAAATCGCCGGCCGCGAAACGGTCATGGAAGGCACCGACATGCGCGTGACGGTGCTGACCTTGACCGAGGCGCAATGCATACCCTGGCATTACCACAGTGAAATAACGGATTCGTTTGTCTGTCTCGAAGGGCCCATGGTAGTTGAAACCCGTGCGCCGCGCGCCGAATATGTTTTGCGGGCGGGCGAACGCTGCGAGGTGCCGCCGATGGTCGCGCACTATGTTCATGGTCTTGACGATGGAGCTTTCAAGTTTCTGATCATCCAGGGTGTCGGCGTATACGACAATGTTTCGGTGGCTCGTAGCTCGGACCAGGGCGTCTGATTATGTGGCGGCGGTGCGCCAATCCGTATGCGGTTATGTGAGGCACGGATGGAGTGGGATGCGGAAACGGATATCTTGGTCGTGGGCGGCGGCGGCGGTTTGGTAGCTGCCCTGGCGGCGCGGGAAAGCGGCGCCCACGTCGCGTTGGTGGAAAAGCATGATCGATTGGGCGGCAATACTGCGTTGAGCTCCGGCTCCGTTCCCGGCGCGGGTTCCAGATTTCAGCGCGCCGCGGGCGTTGAAGATTCCCCTGATCGGATGGTGTTCGATGTCATGCGCCAAACCAACGGCACCGCCCCCCAGCATCTGGTTCGAGCCCTGGCCCAGGAAAGCGGACCGCTGGTGGAATGGATGGTTGATAGCTTGGATGTGCCGCTTGCGTTTGTACCTGACCTGAAAAAAGTCGGTCACTCGGTGCCCCGGACACATGGTCCCGGCGGTCGTCAGGGTGCAACTGTGGTTGCCGCCTTGGAGCAAAAGGCCCAGGACAATGGCATCCTTGTTTCACCAGGCAACCCGGTTCGCCGGCTGCTGCAAGACACCTCCGGCGGGATAGCTGGCGCGGTTATTGAGAATGCCGGCGCCGAGCATCGGATCGGCGCACGCAAGATCATCCTCGCCTGCAATGGCTTTGGCGCTAACAAGGAGATGCTGCGCAAATATATTCCGGAGATCGCCGAGGCTCCCTATTTTGGGCACCGGGGCAACATGGGCGAAGGCATCGCCTGGGGGCTTGAACTTGGCGCCCGGCTGCGGGACATGGGCGCCTATCAGGGGCATGCCTCGGTGTCCCATCCGCAAGGCGCGCTGATGACGTGGAGCGCGATTGAGCGCGGCGGCTTTCTGGTTAATCTCGACGGCCAAAGATTCGTCGATGAATCCCTGGGTTATTCGGGCTGCACTACCGCCGTACGATCGCAACGGGAGCATATTGCGTTCGTCATTTTCGACCAGCGTATCCACCACTATCTTGAACCCAAGGCCCAGGACTATCGCGATATTGTTGCCCATGGCGGCGCGCGCCAAGGCGCGGACATGGAAGCACTGGGGGCGGCCCGCGGCCTCGACGGACGATCTCTCGCGGACACCCTGGCGTGCTATAATAGCGCCGCAGGTGGGGCAGCCACGGACGGGGACACTGATCTATTTGGCCGCAAGGATTTCGGCGGGGCGCCGCTATGCCCGCCCTTTATCTTGGTAAAAGTGACCGCCGGGCTGTTTCATACCCAAGGGGGCCTTGATGTCGACGCCAACGCACAGCCGTTGCGCAACGATGGTTCGGCGATAGAAAACCTTTATGCGGTGGGCGGTGCGGCGGTCGGTGTTTCCGGGGCCGATGGCAACAAGGGCTATTGTTCGGCAAACGGTTTGCTGGCCGCGCTTGGTCTTGGCCGAATAGCCGGGCGCCACGCCGGACGGATGTTGTAATACCAAGGGGCTCTTGAAACGATCTATATGGGTCTCTATCGCTGTACGCTCACGAGATAAACGTTCTGCTTTTTTTGGACAGCGTTTCCGCAAAATCCTCGACCATGTTGTCGGCGTAGTAGTTGTCGATCATTTCGAGGCTGGTGCCCATTTTTTGCGTGATGACGATCATCGGCAGATTGCCCTTCTTGATCATCATGTTGGTGTAGTAATGGCGGATAGAGTAGAGCACCTGCCGCCGGTTATCACTTGTATAACGATTTATGCGGGAGTGTGTATTTTGAAAGGGTCATTCCCCCCTTCGCATACGCATCCTCGAACGTCCCACCTGCTTCTAAGACAAGCTTCATTGGATCTAGCTACACCTACAGAATTAACGGAATACCCACGACAAAGAAACCTCATCGGATCACGGCTTAATAAGCTGGGTAATTACCATCATACTGGTAACCATGTGGTAACCATTTAGAGCAGGGGAAAGCCGTGTGACGGCTAACCCGCTGACTTAATTGGTGATCCCGGCAGGACTCGAACCTGCGACCCCTTGATTAGGAATCAAGTGCTCTATCCAGCTGAGCTACGGGACCGAACCATCCATGGTCAAACATATACGATATGTGGTTTTTGAAAAGGGTTCCGCGTCTTCCGGACACCGATTCCACGTTTTTCGGATACCTAATCTTATTTCTAATCCGAAATGGGAAACATTAGAAATATAACTTACTAATCATTAACTTGAAATAAATGAAGAAAAATACATCTATACTTCAATATATTGAGAAGGAGAAAATTACTAGGAATCAGACGCTCTATCCAGTTGAGCTGCGGGACCACTAATTTACAATTAGTTACGATGGTGTAAAAAATATAGTGTACAAAAAGTGTAAACTAATTATTTAGCAATAAATTATTTAAAATAGTGTGAAAAACGCATTAGGAATTTTATGCTCTATTCAATTAGGCCGTAGGTGCTTTGATGCGGTTCATACGGCATTGCGGTGAGGGGAGGCCGTGAAAGTGTTGTCGCCACCCCGCCATCTACGTGCCATCAGCAACTTGAACCATCAGCTTGTACCATTGGGGGGCAAACTATAAATTGCCAGCTGCATGATCAATCCAACCATCGCCGAGGAACCGGATATGAGCGCCAACCAATTCGAGACCGACCTGCCCATTACGGCGGCTAATTATCAGGCTCTCTCGCCGCTCGGTTTTCTGGCCAAGGCGGCCTTCACCTATCCCGACTATACCTCCGTCATCGATGGCCCAGTGCGCTATACCTGGGCCCAGACCAAGGACCGTTGTCTGCGCCTAGCCTCCGCGCTTGCCAAAAAGGGCGTTGGAAAGGGCGATACCGTCTCGGTGATGGCGCCCAATGTAACCGCCGCGTTCGAGGCGACGTTCGGCGTGCCCATGCAGGGCGCCGTGCTGAATGCCTTGAATTACCGCCTGAACGCCACGGAAATCGCCTTCATCCTGGACCATGCGGAATGCAAGCTGCTGATCACGGATACGGAATTCAGTCCGATCATCGAAGAGGCGCTTGCCAAGGTTAAAAACCGTCCCATGGTGATCGATATCGAGGACCCGGCCGGGCCAGGGGGCAAATCCCTGGGCGAAATGAATTATGAGACCTTTCTGGAGACCGGCGAGGCGGACCACCAATGGAGCCCGCCAGATGACGAATGGCAGGCGATTTCACTCAACTATACCTCTGGCACCACGGGCAATCCCAAGGGCGTGGTCTACAGCCACCGGGGCACATATTTGAATACCATGGGCAATATTGTGGCTTGGCACCTACCCGCCCACCCGGTCTATCTGTGGACCCTGCCCATGTTCCATTGCAACGGCTGGTGCTTCACCTGGTCGATCACCGCCATCGCGGGAACGCATGTTTGCCTGCGCAATGTGCTGGCCGCCGATATCTATAATGCCATCGCGGAACATGAAGTCACCCACATGTGCGGTGCCCCCATCGTCATGCAGATGGTCGCCGGCGCCGACGAGGCGGACAAGCGCGCGCTGCCCCATACAGTGAACATGTTCACCGCTGCCGCGCCGCCGCCGGCGGCGGTTCTGGCCGACATGGCGCGTCAGGGCTTCAACGTGACCCATGTCTATGGCTTGACCGAGGTGTACGGCCCCTGCGTGATCAGCGCGTGGAAATCGGAATGGGACGTTCTGCCGACTGATGAACAGGCTCGTCTGAAGGCCCGTCAGGGTGTCGCCTATCAGGTGCAGGAGGCCATGATGGTGGCAGATCCCGAAACCATGCAGCCGGTGGCGATGGATGGGAAAAGCATGGGCGAGGTGGTGGTGCGCGGCAACGTCACCATGAAGGGCTATCTGAAAAATCCCAAGGCCACCAAGGAGGCCTTCGCGGGCGGCTGGTTCCACACCGGCGATCTGGGGGTCTGGCACCCGGACGGCTATGTGGAATTGAAGGACCGCTCCAAGGACATCATCATCTCGGGCGGCGAGAACATATCTTCCATCGAGGTTGAGGATATTTTGTACGCCAATCCCAAGGTCGCGGCGGTGGCGGTTGTCGCCAAGCCGGACGAAAAATGGGGTGAGACGCCGACCGCCTTTATAGAACTGAAACCCGGCGAGGATGCCACGGCGGAGGAGATCATCGCTTTCTGCCGCGAGAACATGGCGCATTATAAATGCCCGCGCGAAGTGATCTTTGATGATCTGCCAAAGACTTCCACTGGCAAGATTCAGAAATTTGTCCTCCGCGACCGGGCCCGGGGGGCTTCATCGTAGGAGCTTCGCACATGGGCGCGTCGCCGCATATGGGAAGCGGACGCATTGGCGACAGTGCACTGGCAAACCGTCTGCGGCGAGAGTTGCAGGGCGACGTACTGTTCGATGGTGCTTCGCGTGGCCGCTATTCCACCGATGCTTCGATCTATCAGGTTGAACCCATCGGCGTGGTGGTGCCGGAGAGCGAGCAGGACATTGTCCGTGCCATCCAGATTGCCGGGGACGAGAAAATTCCCATTCTGCCGCGCGGCGGCGGCACCTCGCAATGCGGACAGACCGTGGGCGAGGCCTTGGTGCTGGATGTCTCCAAACACTTCGCCGGCGTCATCGCTCTGGACGTGGAAAACCGCCGTGCCACGGTCCAGCCCGGCCTGGTGCTAGATCAGTTGAATGCCTACCTGAAGCCTCATGGTTTGTATTTTCCCGTCGATGTATCGACTTCATCGCGGGCCACCATCGGCGGCATGACCGGCAATAATTCTTGCGGCGCGCGCTCGATCCGTTATGGCCGCATGGTGGAGAACGTCCACGCCATCGATGCCCTTCTGGCGGACGGTAGCAAGCTGCATTTCGGCCAGCTGCCCAAGGATTTTCAGGCCGCTGATATCCCGGCGCATTTTAGAGATATCGCGGCGCCCCTGTTGGATCTGGGGCGCCGTGAAGCAACCGAGATCACGAAACAGTTTCCCGATCTGCATGACAGCGCCGTACAGCGCCGCGTCGGTGGGTATAACATTGATGCTCTGGTGCCTGGCGTCGGTTCCGAAAATCTGGCGCATTTGCTGGTGGGGTCCGAAGGCACATTGGCGTTTTCCACGACGATTGAGCTGAATCTGACGCCTATTCCGGCCAACAAGGTCTTGGGCATTTGCCATTTTCCAAATTTCTACGCGGCCATGGACGCGACCCAGCATATCGTCAAGCTGGGACCAGCGGCGGTGGAATTGGTCGACAGCACCATGATCGATTTGGCCCGCGATATCGAGATTTTTCGCCCTACCGTGGAACGCTTTGTGCAAGGCGACCCGGCGGCGTTGCTGTTGGTGGAATTCGCCGGCGAGAACGGAGGCGAGCAGCTACGCAGTTTGGCGCAACTCGCGGAATTGATGGCCGATCTGGGCTTCCCCGGTAGCGTGGTCGAGGCAACGGACCCAGGCTTCCAATCCGCCGTTTGGGAAGTGCGCAAATCTGGACTGAATATCATGATGTCCATGAAGGGCGACGGCAAGCCGATCTCGTTCATTGAAGACTGCGCAGTCCGCCTGGAGGACCTGGCCGACTATACTGATCGCCTGACCAAGGTGTTTCACAAGCACGGCACGGAAGGTACATGGTACGCCCATGCCTCTGTTGGCACCCTGCACGTCCGCCCCGTGGTCAACCTGAAGGAGGAGGCCGGCGCCACGGCGATGCGCGCTATAGCCGAGGAAGCCTTTGAAATGGTGCGGGAATATAAAGGCAGCCACAGCGGCGAGCATGGAGACGGCCTGGTGCGCTCGGAATTCCATCTGCCCATGTTCGGCCAACGCATGGTGGATAATTTTGCTGAGGTGAAAAATATCCTCGACCCAACGGGCCTTTTCAATCCGGGCAAGATCGTCGACCCGCCAAAAATGGACGACCGCCGCCTGTTCCGCTTCAAACCGGGCTATACCACGCCGCCCTTGGAAACTGGCCTGGACTGGTCCGCCTGGGGCGGCCTCGCGGGCGCGGCAGAGATGTGCAACAACAACGGTGCCTGCCGCAATTTGAGCCTGGCCGGCGTCATGTGCCCCTCATTCAAGGTCACCGGCGACGAAGCGCATTTGACCAGAGGGCGGGCCAACCTGCTGCGCCTTGGCCTTTCGGGGCAATTGGGCCCGGATGCGCTGCATTCGGATGCCATGGCCGATGCCATGTCGCTCTGTGTCGGCTGCAAGGGCTGCAAGCGGGAATGTCCCGTGGGTGTGGACATGGCGGCCATGAAGATCGAGGTGCAATACCAGCGCGCTAAACGTTCCGGCATTTCCTGGCACGACCGTCTGGTTGCCTATTTACCCCGTTATGTGCCTTGGGCGGCGCGGCTGGCGCCAATTTTGAATTTGCGCGATCAGGTGCCCGGCCTGGCCTGGCTAAGCGAAAAGCTGTTCGGCTTCACTGCCAAACGGCCGTTGCCGAAATGGCGCGGCGATACCTTCAAACCGGAGCAGGCCGCGCATGGCCCCATGGAAGGCCCGGAGGTGGTTCTTTTCGCCGATACCTTCAATGCGGCGTTCGAGCGGGAGAACCTGGAAGCCGCCATTGACGTCCTGGTCGCGGCGGGCCGGCGGGTGCATATCGCTCAGGCGCCATATGGCCGGCGGCTTTGTTGTGGGCGAACATTCTTATCGGTCGGCCTGGTGGATCAGGCGCGGGCGGAAATGTCCCGCACTATCGAGACCTTGGCACCATTCGTGGCACGCGGCATACCCGTTCTGGGGCTGGAGCCATCTTGCCTGTTGACCCTGCGGGATGATTTCCTGTCTGTGCTGCCCGGTGAGGCTACCGCCGCCCTGGCCAAGAACGCCATGCTTCTGGAAGAATATCTGGCGGCGGAGCAGGAAGCAGACCGCCTGGAGCTAAACCTGGGGGCAGGGGGCGAGGTGCTGCTGCATGGCCATTGTCACCAAAAGGCGCATCAGACCATGGGGGCCATGAACACAACTCTGGACCTTCTGCCTGACACGAATGTGGAGACGGTTCAATCGAGCTGTTGCGGCATGGCCGGCGCCTTCGGCTATGGTGTGGAAACGTACGAGATTTCCCAGGCCATGGGCGAGGCGTCGTTACTGCCGGCTGTACGCGGTGCCGCCAGCGCGACCACACTGGTCGCGAACGGGACCTCCTGCCGTCAGCAAATCAAACACGGCAGCGGGCGCGAAGCGGTGCATATGGTGCAGGTGTTAAAGCGGGCGCTCAATTTGCCTCGTTAGTCGTCTGTTAAGAAACGGCTCTGAGCGTAGATAGTGTTATTTGTGCGTGCCATATTGCGGCGACGATTTCGGCCAACAAGGCCTTCAGCCACTTTAGGATGAGACGGAAGTTGTAGCCTACGGCGCTCATAACGACGTTGATTTGGCCGTGCACGCCGCGCTTTTGCCCGGAGCGGAAGACCCGTATCGGTTTTGGCGCATCATGGCCGACATAGCCCTTGTCCACATAGACCCGCTCGATCTCGCGGCGGGTCAAGGTTTCGGTCGCCGCCAACGCCTCGGCCAAAGTGTGGCTGTCATAGGGGTTTCCAGGCCGGGCCTTGGCATGCAGGACGAACTGAGCGACCTTGATCAAGGGCACGGCAAAAGCGGCGCCCAGAGCTTCATGTTGATGATTTGATCAAGACCGCTTTGAACAGGTCGTCGTGATCGGCTTTTTTCGGCTGTTTCCGTTGCATCGAAACCCCTAAAAGCAGTGTCTTCAGGGCATCACGATCAAGCCGAAAAAATGAATCAAAGTCGCAAGAAGAGGACCGCCAACACAGCACTTTCTTGCAATCTCAATTACTTCAAATCGCCGAAAATCATAGGCATGGCAACGCTGTCCGAGTTCTTAACAGACGACTCGTTAGCGTCCCGTTCCGCCTGTTCTTCCCGCTCGACAGCGCGCCAACCGATGTCACTGCGGCAGAAACCTTCCGGCCAGTCGATGGCTTCGATACCCTGATAGGCCCGCTCACGAGCGGTACGGATATCCCGGCCCTGGGCCGTTACGCCCAATACCCTGCCGCCGTTCGACAGCATGCGGCCATCTTCCAGTTGGGTGCCCGCGTGCAGGACCGAGACGCGGGCAATGGCCTCGGCCTCCGCAATACCGTTGATCTCGCTGCCCTTGGCGTAGTCGCCGGGATAACCCTGGGCCGCCATCACCACAGTGATCGCTGCCCGCTCCGACCAATCCACTTCATAGCCAGCCAACTGACCCTTGGCGGCAGCGACAAGGGCAGCGAGCGGATCGCTCTGCCAGCGCGCTAACAGCACCTGACATTCTGGATCGCCAAAACGCACGTTGTATTCGATCAACTGCGGACCACGTTCGGTGATCATAAGGCCGGCGAACAGCACCCCCTTGAAGGGGCGGCCATCCTGTTCCATGGCCCGCATGGTGGGTAGGATAATCCGCTCCATAGTTTTCTGACACATCTCGTCCGTCATCACCGGGGCCGGGGAATAGGCCCCCATGCCGCCCGTGTTTGGCCCTCTGTCGCCATCGAAGACGGCCTTGTGATCCTGGGCCGTGGCCAGGGGCAAGGCATTGCCGCCATCACATAGGGCGAAAAAGCTCGCTTCCTCGCCAACCATGAATTGTTCCACGACGATTTCATTGCCGGCATCCCCGAACTGGCCGCCCAGAATATCTTCCGCCGCCGCTAGGGCCTCCTCCGTGGTTTCGCAGACGATGGCGCCCTTGCCCGCCGCTAGGCCGTCGGCCTTGACCACGATGGGCCCCCCCCGTTCCTGAATATAATCCTGGGCCTTGGCGAGATCGGAGAATTTTTCGAAGGCGGCGGTGGGGATATTGTGCCGCTTGCACAGATTCTTGGTAAAAACTTTCGAGCCTTCCAGGATCGCCGCCCGCGCCGAAGGGCCAAATGCCAGGATCTTTTCCGCATCCAAGCGGTCAACCAGGCCGGCTACCAGGGGCCCCTCGGGACCGACAATGACGAAATCGACCGCTTCCGCCCGGCAATAGGCGACGATACCGTCGAAATCATCGACCGCGATATCGACGCATTCGGCCAGCTGCGATATGCCGCCGTTGCCCGGCGCACAGCTCAACCGGGTCGCCAGTGGCGAACGGGCCACTCCCCAACAAAGCGCGTGCTCCCGCCCGCCCGCGCCGATGACCAGAACATGCATGCCGTCAAACCTCTTCCGATTACTCAATAACGTTTACTCTGTTGATGTCCCTTGTATCATAGCCGGGCAAGCGCGACAGCAGATGTTCTGGGTTTTGAGCCAATGAATGAAGACGGTACCGGCGGCACGCCCAATTTACCGGAGTATTCGGTCTCGGAAATCGCGGCGGCGGTGAAACGGACGGTGGAAGACAACTTCGGCTATGTCCGTATTCGGGGCGAAGTATCGGGCTTCATGGCGGCTCGCTCGGGCCATTTGTATTTCTCCCTGAAGGATGAACGGGCCGTGATCGAAAGCGTCGTTTGGCGCGGAACGGCGGGAAAACTGCGCTTCAGGCCCGAGGATGGCCTGGAGGTCATCTGTACCGGCAAACTCTCCACCTATGCTCCGCGCTCCCGCTACCAGCTGGTGGTGGATGCCATGGAGCCAGCGGGCGTTGGTGCCCTGATGGCGTTGTTGGAAGAGCGGCGTAAGAAACTTTCCGCCGAAGGGCTGTTCGCCGAGGAACGCAAGCAATCCCTACCCTACCTCCCGCAGGTCATCGGTGTGGTGACCTCGCCCACGGGCGCGGTGATTCGCGATATACTGCATCGCCTGCGCGACCGTTTTCCCTCCCGCGTGCTACTCTGGCCCGTGTTAGTACAGGGAAAAGGGGCGGCGGAACAGGTGGCCGCCGCCATCCGGGGGTTCAATGCTCTTGAAGAAAGCTCGCCCGTGCCGCGCCCGGATCTCTTGATCGTGGCCCGTGGTGGCGGCTCGATCGAGGATCTTTGGGCCTTCAACGAGGAGGTTGTCGCCAGGGCGGCGGCGGAAAGTAAAATTCCGCTGATCTCGGCAGTTGGCCATGAAACCGATACCACGCTGATTGACTTCGTCTCGGACCGCCGGGCCCCTACGCCAACGGCGGCGGCGGAGATTGCGGTGCCGGTGCGGGCCGAACTGGTGGCTAATAATCTGGATCTGGAGCGCCGCCTGGGGCTGGCTGCACGGCGCTTGTTGGCGGAGTGGCGCCGGGATCTGGACGGCCTGTCCCGTGGCCTGCGCGGTCCCCGAGAACTACTGGCCCTGGCCCGCCAACGCCTTGACGAGGCGGCGGAGCGGCTGCGCCGCGCTCTGTTGACCTTCGGCGCCGAAAAACGCAACGGCCTGACCGCGATCACCGCGCGGCTGCGTCCGCGCCTGGTTTCGGAAACGATCAAGACTGGTGGCCGTACCTTGCAAGGACTGGATGGCCGCCTTCTGCGCGCCGCCCAGGGCAGCATCACGGAAAATCGCCTGCGCCTGAATGGCCAAGGTAAATTGCTGGAAAGTCTCAGCTTCCAACGGGTCTTGGAACGCGGCTACGCCATGGTCCGATACAGAGACGGCGTCGTCGTCATGGCGGCGGCCCAGGCGGCCCCCGGCAGCCCCCTGGCGATCCATTTCCATGACGGCGAAGTGGCGGCTACCGTCGACGACGACGGCCCTGGGCGCCCTACAAAGCCAAAGTCGGCTCCACGCAAAGCCAAGCGCAAATCAGGTCCGGGCGATCAGGGCTCGCTGTTCTAATGCGCCTCTGGCTGATCGTTCTGCTAGCTATTTGGCCCCTGTCCGCGCATGCCGAAGCGCCTCTCCTATCCGGCGATTTCGTGCAGGGCGGTTTGGTGCATGGCCATGTGAGCCCGGGGACAGAGGTGGAGTTCGATGGCCGGTCCGTGCGGGTCGGCGCCGATGGCTCTTTTATCATCGGCTTTGGCCGGGATTTTCCCGGCTTGGCGCCGTTGTATTGGCGGGAGCCAAATGGCGAACGGCGGAGCCGGAACCTGAAGATCAAGGCCAGGAAGTACAAAATTCAGCGTATCGACGGTCTGCCGAAAAAATTTGTCACCCCGCCGAAAGCGGTGTTGGCGCGCATTCGCCGCGAGAACAAGGGTATCGCCGCCGTCCGCCGCCTGGACAGCGTGGCACCCTGGTTTGAAAGCGGTTTTAAATGGCCTCTGAAAGGCCGGGTCAGCGGCGTTTACGGCAGCCAGCGAATATTGAATGGCAAACCGCGCCGGCCCCACTACGGCCTGGATATCGCCGCCAAGACGGGCACCCCTGTGCATGCCTCCACCGACGGCAAGGTCGCCCTTGCCGAAGATGATCTGTATTACACCGGCGGTACCGTGATGCTGGATCATGGCCACGGTCTGACCTCGGTCTACTCGCACTTGCACAGCGTCACCGTGAAGGCCGGGCAGTTTGTCCGTCAGGGTAAACAGATCGGTACTTTGGGCATGACCGGCCGGGCCACGGGGCCGCATCTGGATTGGCGTTTGAACTGGTTCAAACAGCGCCTGGACCCGGGCTTGTTGCTGGGGCCGATGCCGAAACAGTCGACTGTTAAGAAGAGGCTCTGAGCTCAGATAGAGTTATTATTGCATGGCATATTGTGGTGACGATTTCGGCCAACAAGGCCTTTAGCCACTTGAGGATGAGACGGAAGTTGTAGCCTACGGCGCTTATGACGGCGTTGATCTGGTCGTCGTTGTGGCCTTTCAGGTAGTTGGGGCCTAGATGTCCGTCTTCCTTGCAATGGCCGATCACCGGCTCAATGGCAGAGCGGCGCCGAAGTTTCTTTCTGATCTGGCCGTGCACGCCGCGCTTTTGCCCTGAGCGGAGGACTCGCATCGGTTTTGGCGCATCATGGCCGACATAGCCCTTGTCCACATAGACCCGCTCGATCTGGCGGTCGGGAATCATAAACGAGCCGAAAAGTGAATCAAAATCGCAAGAAAACGACCGCCAAGACACCACTTTCTTGCAATCCCAATTACTTCAAATCGCCGAAAATCAGAGGTATGGCAAGGCTGTCCGAGTTCTTAACAGACGACGAAATAGGCAAACCGGCTATTTCGGCCAACGGTGATGCAGCCACAGCCATTGTTCGGGCCGTTCCCTGATCCAGTCTTCTAGCATTTCGTTGACCTGCCCCATCATGGCCGTAACGTCTATGCTATGATCGCCACTCTTGCGATAGGATAGAGGTTCCATAAACGTTACCCTAAATGATGCGCCGGCCAATCGTTCGCAATGTACGGGCAGGACGGCAAGATCCTGGCGCAGGGCCAGTTGGGCAAGGGCGGGCGCCGTCATGGCGGGCTGGCCAAAGAACGGTACCGCGATGCCGTCATTCATTTTCTGATCCACCAACATGCCGACCGGTTCGCCACGCTTTAAGGCGGCAAGAATACCCTGTGCAGCCGCCCGGCCTTTGGCCAGGGCGCTCAACGCTGAGCTTTCCCGTATGCGCCAAAGCCAGTCATCGATTAGTGGATTATTGGCGGCGCGGTAGACCACGTGTATGGGATGGCCGAGCCTGGCCGTAACCGCGTTCATTAATTCCCAATTGGCCAGATGGGCGCCGAATAGTAGCGCGGCTTGTCCCTTGTTTTCGCCAGCAGCCAAATGTTGGGTCAGTTTCTCGCTACCAACAACCTGAATCTGGCCGGGGCCCGGTTCCTCATTAGTCAACACAAACGCCTCGAGATGCGGCAGCTCGGCGACGGTACGTCCAAGATTTTGCCAGACGCCAGCAATTATCCCGGCCCGCTCCCGAGGCTGTAGCTCAGGCATGGCTAGGGATAAATTAGACTCTGCCCGACGCGCCAATGCCGGCACGTGCCCCAGCAACCGGCCCAAGGTCCCGCCCAGGCCTGAGGCCGTGGCAAGGGGTAGCGCCGCGAACAGAGCCCAAAATAGCCGGGCCAGATAGAGCTCCAGGCGGTAGCGGACCAGATGCTTCATGATGCCGCCAACCGCACAATGGGATCCAGTAAGCGCCCCAAATCATCGGGGTTGTCAAAGATTAGAGCCACGTCGATCACGGTGACCATGGCACGGGCCTCCAGCGGCAGGCGCACCGCATCCTTGGCGGTGGTGACCAGCCGGGCATCTAGGCCCTGGGCCATTTCCAGCAGGCGCCAGATTTCATCCTCGCGAAAGGGGTGATGATCGGCGAAGGCCTGTTGACCCATCAATTCCAGGCCCAACTCCCGCACGGTATGGAAAAAGCGCTCGGGCCGGCCAATGCCGGCGAAGGCCACGGCCCGACAACCGCGCAGCGCCAGGGCTTCATCATTGGGGATTAGACGCGCGGTCAAGGGCGGCTCGGCGAAGTTGGGCAGCGGCGCGGATGCCTCCCCCGATTGCAGCACCACCACCCCATCGGCCCGCGCCAGGCCCAGGGTGGCGGTTTCGCGTAACGGGCCCGCCGGATGCACCCGGCCATTGCCCAGGCCATAGGCGCCATCAATCACCAGCAACGATAGATCCTTGCCCAGACCCGGATTTTGGAAACCATCATCCATGACAATGACCTGGGCTCCGGCGGCGATGCCGGCGCGGGCGCCCGCAATCCGGTCGCGGGCAATCCAGGCCGGCGCGGCGGCTGCCAGCAACAGCGGCTCGTCGCCGACGTCAGCCGCGCCGTGCAGTGTCGAATCGACACGGGTTGGTCCCAGCAAACGGCCACCGTGACCCCGGCTCAAGAAATGTACTGCCAGGCCACGCTGGGCCAGGGCACGGCCAACGGCCAGTGCGGTTGGCGTCTTGCCGGCGCCGCCCGCCACCAGATTGCCGATACAGATCACTGGCACGGAAGCTTGCCATGGTTTCGCCATGGCCCAACGCAGGCGCCCGGCAGCGCCGTACAGCCAGGCCAAGGGTTGCAAGGCCTGCGCGAAGAAACCATCATGGCGCCAGAAATCAGGCTCTTGCAAGGTCAGACTCCCGCCCGGATTTGGTTTCCGGCGTTTGTTTCGGCAGCAAGGGCGCCAATTGCCCCATCACTGCCCTGATTACATCCTGACCGTCGTCGGCGGCCAGATCGGCGGCGGCGGCGGCGGCGCGGCGCGCGGTCTCCTCTCCGTCGGCCAACAGCAGGGCGACCTGGGCGGCCAGGGTATCGCCGTCGGAAACCGTTTCGGCTCCGCCGGCCTGGGTCATGGCCGCCGCCTGCTCGGTGAAATTGAACATGGAGGGGCCGAACAGCAGGGCGGAACCCAGCCGGGCCGCCTCCAGGGGGTTTTGCCCGCCATGTTCAATCAATGAGCCGCCGATAAAGACAATTGTCGCCAGGCGGTAATACAGCCCCATCTCGCCCATACTGTCGCCAAGGTAGATATCTGTGCCGCCGCTGATCGGCTGTTCCAGCGCGCGCCTGGCCACATTCAGGCCTAGCGCCCGCGCCTCGTCTGTGATCTCGTCACCGCGCACCGCATGGCGTGGCACCAGGATGGTCAGCAGGTCGGGAAACTGGGATGCTAGCCGCTGGTGCACTGCGGTCACGATGGCTTCCTCGCCCGGATGGGTGGACGCCGCCAGCCAGACGGGCCGCTGCCCGATGGCGCTTTTCAGGACATGCAGATCGTGTGGATCTGCCGGCAACGGCGGCGAAGCGGCCTTCAAATTGCCATGAAAGCTGACGAATCGCGCGCCAAGGGTGGCCAGGCGGCCGCCGTCCGGGGTGCTTTGCGCGATACAAAATTCAAACGCCTGTAACAACGGCCGGATCAAAAATCCAAGCCATCGCCAGCGCCGGAAGGAATTTTCTGACATGCGGGCATTGATCAATACCATCGGTACCCCGCGCGCCCTGGTTTGATAGATCAGATTGGGCCACAGCTCCGATTCCACCCAAAGAGCCAGATCGGGCTGCCAGTGATCAAGAAACCTTGCCACGCAGGATGGGATATCAACTGGCATGAATTGATGAATGGCGCGGGGTGGCATCCGGTCCGCCATGATCCGGGCAGAAGTCACGGTGCCGGAGGTCAACAGGATGTGCAACCCGGCATCCTGATGCAACATCCGCTCGACCAATGGCAGCACCGAAATCATCTCGCCAACGGAGGCGCCATGGATCCAGATTAGATGGCCCCCTGGCCGCTCTCGGCCCGCTTCGCCCAGACGTTCGCCGAAACGGACCCGGTCTTCCTTGCCTTGCGCTAGGCGGCGGCGCAGATACCAGGTGATGGCCGGGCTCAGCACTGTTGTGATGGCATGGTAGAGGGCCGCGCTCATGGCCCCGATCCCATCGTTCCAAGCAGGCGGTCGGCCTGGCTAGTCACCGCACAAAGTGCATCCTCGACCTGTTGCCGGGCTGCTTCCTGGGCCTCGGCGTCGATCCTGCGGGCCACCGTGATCGGTTCACCAAAGACCATGGCGCCGCGTGAAAACGGCAAGGCCAGGCGAAACCGGTCCCAACTATCGAAGGTATGATGACGTCTGGTGCAAATGGTTACCGGGATAATGGGCGCGCCGGACAGCCTGGCCAGGGCAATAACGCCCTCGCTCATGCGCATGGCCGGTCCTCGCGGGCCGTCGGGCGTTACGCCGATGGAGTCGCCCCTCTTCAGGATCGCAAGCATCTGCCGCATGGCCGCCGTGCCGCCCCGGTCCTTGTCATGGCCCGCCCGATGGGTGGAGCCACGTACCATGATCATGCCGAACTGCTGCAGGGCGCGCGAGATCAGTTCGCCATCGCCGTGGCGGGAGGTCAACGCATGCAGTGGTTTTGGACCGGGCCAGGCGACCGGGGCCATCATTATCCGGCTGTGCCAGATTATCGGGATAACGCCCTGCCCACTGGCGAGAAGGCCGGGCAGAACGTGCCCGCCCTGGACCTGCCATCGGGTGGTGCGAAAAATCAGCCGCACATATTGCGCCGCTAAAAAGCCAATCATGGTCCGGCCCAGATCGCTGTTGGCAAAGCGCTTCCCTAACCCCACCGGGATCAACTCCCTAGCCGCACAGGGACGCTGTCTTCAGCAGGTTCGCCACTCTTGTGTTCTGTGCTGCGCTCGGCGAACTGCAATTCGTACAGCCGGGTGTAGGTGCCGCCTCGCGCCAACAAGGTATCGTGATTGCCACTTTCCACCACCTTGCCGCTGTCCAGTACATGGATCCTGTCTGCCGCCATGACTGTGGAAAGGCGATGGGCGATGACCAAGGTGGTCCGCCCTTCCTTCAAGGCATCCAGGGCCAGCTGAACCTCACGCTCGGCCTCGCTGTCCAGGGCTGAAGTCGCCTCGTCCAGCAGCAGGATCGGGGCATCTTTCAACATCGCGCGCGCGATGGCGATACGCTGCCGCTGCCCGCCCGATAGACGCACGCCATTCTCGCCCACCATTGCATCATAGCCCTGGGGAAGTGCCGCGATGAAATCATGCGCGGCCGCGGCTTGTGCGGCGGCGGCGATCTCGGCTTTGCTGGCGCTGGGCCGGCCATAGGCGATGTTGGCGGCCACTGTATCGTCGAACAAGGTAATATCCTGGCTGACCAGGGCCGTGGCCGCGCGCAGGCTGGCAATGGTTACGCCCTGAATGTCCTGGCCGTCGATCTGCACCCGGCCGTTAACGGGATCGTAAAAGCGCGGCAACAGGTTCATCAACGTGGTCTTGCCCGAACCCGACGGTCCGACCAGGGCCACGGTGCTGCCCGGCGCGACCGCTATATCGATGCCGCGCAGGGCCGCGGTTTCACCATCGTAGGAGAAATGCACGTCCTCATAAGCAATCGCGCCCTGCTTCACCACCAGGGCGGCGGCGTCCGGTTTCTCGGTGATGCTTGGGGCCACGTCCAAAATGGCAAAAATCCGTTGTGCCGCCGCCAGACCCTCCTGCAACGCCGTGTTCAGGCTGGCCAGGCCCTTCAAGGGTTGATAGGCCATCAACAAAGCGGCCAGGAACGACATAAATTCGCCCAGGGACATAACCCCTTGCTGGGCCCGCCAACCGCCATAGAAGATCGCCATGGCCACGGCTACGCCGCCCAAAGTCTCGGTCAATGGCGTGGCGGCGGAGCGGGTGCGGATGCCGCGCATGATTTCCTTTAGCCGGCGTTCGATGCGGATCCTGATCCGCTCGGTCTCGCCATCTTCCATGCCATGGGCCTTGACCAGGCGGACGCCGTCCAGGGTCTCGCTCAACTGGCTGGCCAGATTTCCGGTTTCCTCCTGCGTCGCGGTGGAGGCCTTGCGCATGCGCTTGCCCAGCTTGCGGATGGCGACGCCAACCAAGGGGAATATCAGCACCACGATCAAGGCCAGTTGCCAATCCTGCATGAACATCACCACGCCCAGGGCCACGGCGGTCAGCGCATCCTTGGCAATGCCGGTGATGGCCCGGCCCACGGCTTCGCGCAACAGGTTGGTGTCGTATAGGAATGATGACAGCAATTGGCCGGAATGGACGGAGTGCAAATAGGCCAGATCGGCACTGATCAGATGGCGGTACATCTTGACCTGGGTCTCGGCGATGATGCGTTGTCCGACACCGTGCATCAGAATGCTTTGCAGATAGGTCGCCCCGCCACGCAGACAGGCAACGGCAACCAGAACCAGCGGCACCCAGATCAACATGCCCGGCACCTGTTCGACAAAGACCTTGTCGATGGCCGGTTCCAGCAGCCAGGCGTTCAGTCCCGTGGTCGCGGCGACCAGGATCATGAAAACGGCGGCCCAAATCAAACGACTAGCATGAGGGCGGACGCATTCACGCAGCAACCGCAGCATAAGCCGATGGCTGAGTTGGGGCGCTGTCGCGCCAGCCTCTTGTGGCGTTCGATTGGCCGCAGTCAAGTCCGTACTCTCAAGCAAAACTTTAGGAGAGATTCACCGCCTTACCATACCACGGCGGCTTTTCAAGCGTCCACGATAGCCTCGAACTGGGCAAGCTTACTCCGCCGCCTGGATTGCCTGGGTGACATGGGCCTTGGCATCGAATTCCTCGGCTACCTTTTCGTCATTGGCAAGCATCTCATCCACATCTCGGTTGGGATCAAAGAATTCCAGCACGCCCATTTTTTCGAAGGCCGCGTGGACATTGTCCGTCCACATGCCGATGTCGCGTACGATCGGCACGATGCGGCTGAACAACCGGGTTCTGAATAACTGAAAGCTTTCCGATTGCTCGACCCATTGCACGCATTCCTTTTCCGGCAGGCCAAGGGCACCCCACAGCTCCTCGGAGGTAAAGCGGTCCCGCATGTGCCAGCAGCCCTGGATCAGGAATTCCTCCCGCTCCGCCATCTCGCTGGCGCTGAGGTGCGGGTAATAATCGCGTAAGGCCAGGCGGCCAAAGGCCACGTGGCGAGCCTCGTCCTGCATGACATAGGCATTGATCGAGGCCGACAACGGATTCTTGGACATGTCACGGATGCCGTGAAAAGCCGCCAGGGCCAAGCCTTCGATCAGTACCTGCATGCCCAGATAGTTGAAATCCCAGCGCTTGTCATGCAGCACGTCTTCCAACAGGGCAGCCAGGGGTGGGGTGATGGGGTAGGCCAGTTCGAACTTGTCATGCAGCAGCTTGGAATAGGCCTCCACGTGGCGGGCCTCGTCCATCACCTGGGTGGCGGCATAATATTTGGCATTTATCTCTGGCACCGTTTCGACAATGCGGGCCGCGACCATTAAGGCGCCTTGTTCGCCGTGCAGAAATTGGGAAATCTGCCAGGCCTGGGCATGCCGGCGCAGATTGGCGCGCTCCGCCTCGTTCATTTTATTCCAGATCGGCGAGCCATAGATGCGCACCATCTCGTCCGGCATTTCCATGGGGTTTTCCGGGTCCAGGTCCAGACCCCAGTCAATCCGTTCCTTGGCATCCCATTGCTGCTGCTTGCCCTTATCGTACAGCTTTAACAGATCGTCATTGCCGTCTTCGTATTCCCAGGTGAATTGAACCTCATTTTGGCTGTCGACCTGCCAGCCGGTTTCGTTCACCGGTAATTGATAGCGATACATGGATGTCATGGTACTTCCCCCAAATTTCTGAAATAAGATTCTAGGCACCGACACCCTGCTTTTTGTCGGGTACCGGATAATTCGTTCACATAGTCATAATCCGGCAAACGCAGTTCAGCAAGGGTGTGGCGCCGTGAAACGATGCCGGCACAATCAGGAAGTGTCGTTGCTTTGTGATGTTGGTCACTTGATTAAGTGCGAAACAGGCAAAAATTCACGCTGTATGAAGAACCAAATCGCTCTCAATTCGTTAATAAATGGCTGTGTATAGTATTATTGATGATTAGTTTGCACAAAATATTTGAGTGTCGGGTCGTTGCGTGCGCCTGGGTAAGTGTCCTTGCTGTTGTCTCAGGTTTTTCGCGGCACCAACGCGGCGCCGTGGCGATCTATACAGGGAATTAGCAGGCTGTCTGGATTGAGAGGTCTTTGCTTCAGCGGTCCAGCTTCGGCTTTGATTAGGTCGCCATTGCCATAACAAATTTCTGGAGGGAATTGAAGCGAAAATCCCCGTATGCGCTAACACTTTCTTCAAACCAACAAACTCCGGTTTCTATTTGCAAATCCGTCCCTACCAATCTCGGCGGTTATATATAATTACTAGATTTGATCGTCTGGTTATAAGCCCTAAATTTATTTTGTAATGGCTTTTAGCTTGAATGTGTAGTGTAGAATGAATTCATAGAAAAATGAACCAATGTTAGATAGCATGTTTGTGTAATATCAATAAGTTAGAGCGGTTTTGAGTGCTATGCAATATGTTTACGTATATGCTGCATGAGCAAATGCTAAATCACATTTATTTAGAAACCATTTGCTCATGCCATAACATATTGCTCTTTATTTTAACTGTCTTAGCCAAGCAACCACAGCCTCAATTGATGCTGTAGGTGCTTGAAAATGGCTTGCACTTAAAGATACATACTTATTCTGTGAGTTGCTTGGAGCATGATCAAAAGCATAACTCTGCCCAAGACGCCCGGCGTCGTTTACGTCCTCATAACCACCAAGGCGACCAAACACCGACTGACGGAACTGCCCCGTCATGCCGTGCCATCCGTTCTTGCCGGTACGGCTGTCCTGGAAAATATCCCCGGCAA
>Ga0187833_10000482_pt1 | contig 45828 bp, 57 predicted proteins | sample ETNtaG_37_FD_167968 | JGI IMG/M metagenome (GOLD analysis project Ga0187833, IMG submission 167968) | Marine microbial and viral communities from oxygen minimum zone, Eastern Pacific Ocean - ETNP2014_SV_400_PacBio MetaG (Illumina Assembly) | ecosystem: Environmental > Aquatic > Marine > Hypoxic...
GGATAACGTAACGATTGAGGGTGAGTTGATAACCCCGATAGCGATGGAAAAAGAACTCAGGTTTGCGATCAGGGAGGGTGGCCGAACCGTCGGCGCTGGAGTCGTCAGTAATATACTCGAATAAGAAAAAGAAAAAACAAATGATGATGAATACCAAAATCAGGATTCGACTTAAGGCATATGATCACAAACTTTTGGATCAATCGGCATTGGACATCGTTGACACGGCGAATAAAACTGGAGCAAAAGTAGTTGGGCCCATACCCCTTCCAACAAGGATACACAAGTATTGTGTTTTACGATCTCCACACATAGACAAAAAGTCCAGAGAACAGTTTGAAATCCGGACGCATAAGCGGCTGTTGGATATCATTGATCCGACTCAACAGACCGTAGATGCTTTAATGAAACTCGATCTTTCGCCCGGCGTGGACGTGGAGATAAAACAGTAAACAGGGAACCGGAAATAAGATGTGTAAAGGATTGTTAGGAAAAAAACTAGGTATGACGAGTCTTTTTTCTCCAGAAGGCGACTATGTACCGGTTACTGTCATGGAAGTTGGCCCATGTGTTGTTACTCAGATTAAAACGCAGGCCATTGATGGTTATAATGCACTTCAACTCGGTTTTGGGGAGAAAAAACGAAATCGTATTAATAAACCGCTACAAGGCCATCTGGAAAAGAGTAAAGAAGGTAATTCCGCGTTCCTACGGGAATTTTCGGTTGAAAGCCCGGAAGATTACAGAATCGGCCAAAGCGTCACCCTGGATGTTTTCCAGGTTGGCGAGCGTGTGGATGTATCTGGAACAACAAAAGGGCGAGGCTTTGCAGGGGTAATAAAAAGGCATGGATTTCATGGCGGGGGAAAAACCCACGGAAGCCACAGCCATAGAATTCCCGGTTCTATCGGTTGCAGTGCTTGGCCGGCAAAAGTTATCAAAGGAAAAAAAATGCCAGGCCAATTTGGAAGTCGACGAAAAACCGCTCAAAATTTGAAGATTGTAGATATCAATCGGGATCAAAATTTGATCATGTTGAAGGGGGCGGTTCCTGGAGCCGTAGCTGGGCTGGTTGAAATTAAAAAAACACAAATTCGGGAATAAATTTGAATGTGATGGATGCGGGGAGTCCACGCTTTTTTGTATCCTGATCGAAAAAGAAAATGGCTGTTGTAGATATTCAAAATATAAACGGGGAAACTGTTTCACAGATTGATCTTACAGATAATATTTTCGATGTGACTGTGAAACCGTATGTCTTGCATGAAGTCGTTACCATGCAGCTGGCGAACAGACGGATGTCATCTGCTTCTGTTAAGCATCGGAGTGATGTTAAAGGTAGTGGGAGGAAGCCGTTTCGTCAAAAAGGAACTGGACGGGCTCGCCAGGGTGATATTAAATCGCCGCTTTTAAGGGGTGGAGGTGTCATTTTCGGGCCGAATCAAAGATCTTATGTTCATAAGGTTAACAAAAAAGTAAAAAAATCAGCGTTCAAGATGGCTTTAAGTAGCAAATTAAAGGAGAATAACCTGATAGTGATTGATCGGCTTGAACTTGACCAAATTGGTACCAAGGGCTTTATGAAAGTACTCAAAGCCTTGAATGTGGAACATGCCCTAATCGTCACCGAAAAATCGAATAAAAACTTGGAACTTTCTTCTAGAAATATTCCGGATGTGAAAGTGCTGAGAACTAAAGGATTAAATGTATATGATATTTTGAAATACCGAAGCCTGGTTTTGGTAGAGGCCTCGATAAAGGGCATTGAAAGGAGGCTTTTAAAATGATTCGGTATGACATTATCAAAAGACCACTGATAACTGAAAAGACCAGCATACAAAAAGAGGTTTCTAACCAGCTATCTTTCGAAGTGGAGAGAAAGTCGAATCGGGTGGAGATCAAAAGATCCATAGAAAAGATATTTAATGTTAAAGTGATCGGTTTGCAGACCATGCAGGTCAAAGGCAAGAAAAAACGAAGAGGACGAATTATAGGGAGAAGAAGGGACTGGAAAAAAGCGATTGTGACACTTGGCCCCGGGGAACGGATCGATTTTTTTGAGGGTGTTTAGTTAATTCTTACCTGGCGATCGAATTGGTAGCAATTATGGCAGTTAAAAAAGTAAATCCAACATCTCCTGGACGACGGTTTCAGGTTTATTCAACCTTTAAGGAGGTTACCAGATCCACTCCTGAGAAGAATCTGCTGAAAGCCCTCAGAAAGAGTGGTGGTCGTAATGCAAATGGTCGCATTACCAGTCGTCATAAGGGAGGCGGACACAAAAGGCATTACCGGATTATCGATTTCAAACGAGACAAGATCGGAATCCCGGCAAAGGTTGCTTCGATTGAGTATGATCCAAACCGAAGCACCCGAATTGCTCTTTTACACTATACTGATGGGGAGAAGCGATATATTCTGGCACCGCTTCATCTCACGGTAAATGATGTGGTGATGTCCGGGCCTGAAGCGGACATCAAACCGGGCAATACACTTCCTCTTAGTAATATCCCTTTGGGCACGCATATTCACAATATTGAATTGCGTGTTGGCGGCGGTGGGAAGATTGTCAGAAGCGCAGGGACATTTGCTCAGCTGATGGCAAAGGAAGATCGGTATGCGCTCGTCAAACTTCCTTCCAGCGAGGTTCGCATGGTTCTTTTGAGTTGCAAAGCAACCGTTGGACAGCTTGGAAATGTGGTTCACGAGAATCTATCTCTCGGTAAGGCAGGTCGAAAGCGCTGGCTGGGCAAACGACCCAAGGTTAGGGGTGTTGCAATGAATCCGGTTGACCATCCAATGGGTGGGGGTGAAGGAAGGTCCTCAGGCGGTCGCCATCCTTGCTCCCCGTGGGGTATGCCGACCAAAGGGTATAAGACGCGAAAAAACCGAAAAAGTGATCGCTACATCGTTAAAAAAAGAACGAAAAAATAGTGTCAGCTGTCGAGAATTCCGTAAATCGGAACCTAAAAAATACCAATTATTAGCAGGAGAGACTATGCCGCGGTCGTTAAAAAAAGGTCCATATATTGATTCAAAATTGTTTAAGAAAGTAGTTCATGCCCAGGAGACCAGGAGCAATCGGGTTGTCAAAACGTGGTCGAGACGGTCAACGATTATCCCTGAAATGGTCGGAATTACGTTCGCGGTACACAATGGTAGGAAATTTGTTCCTGTTTTTATATCAGAGAATATGGTGGGACACAAGCTGGGGGAATTTTCACCTACAAGAACATTTTACAGTCACGCCGGCGATAAAAAATCGAAGTTAAAGAAGTGATGGTGTTTGAAAATAACAATTTAGGATTGAGGCCACCGGCATTTTCAATAGCCAATCGGCGAACGGAAAGATAGATAGAAGGATATGACGCGATGAAAGTCAGAGCGGAGGCAAAATATGAGCGTATCTCTCCTCAAAAAGTGAAAAAGCTGGTTTGCATCATTAAGGGGAGGCCGGTTGAGAAGGGGCTGGAAATGCTTAAGGTTATGCCTCAAAAAGCGGCAGACGTTGTTGGAAAGGTTGTTCGCAGTGCTGTGGCAAACGCCGACCAAAATCCAGACATTGATGTTGACTCTCTCGTTATTGAAAACGTTCTCGCTGACCAGGGTCCGACGTTGAAACGATTTAGAGCAAGAGCGCGAGGTCGGGGAACGAGGATATTGAAAAGAACAACGCACATTACAGTCATTTTAGCTGAAGGTTCTGTTTAAGATGGAGGGAAAAGCTTGGGCCAGAAAGTAAATCCAATAGGATTGAGGTTAGGGATCGTTAAAACCTGGGACTCCAAATGGTATGCCGGAAAAAATTATTCGAAGTATATCTTTGAAGATTTCAAAGTCAGAAAATTTTTAAAACAAAAACTTTACCATGCAGGTGTTTCTAGGGTTGAAATAAAGAGATCATCGAATTGGATCAGGCTCGGCATTTATACGTCGAGACCCGGAATTATTATCGGAAAAAAAGGAGCTGAAATTGCCCAGCTTAAGAAAACACTTGAGAAAATGGTAAAGCATGAAGTTCTCATCGACATACAGGAAGTCAGAAAACCGGAGATTGACGCCCAGCTTGTTGCGGAGAATGTAGCACTTCAAATCGAACGTAGAGTTGCATTTCGACGTGCAATGAAGCGTTGTGTTTCTTCTGCAATGCGGTTTGGTGCAAAGGGCGTAAAGATAATCTGTTCCGGACGTCTTGGTGGAGCTGAGATGGCAAGGAGAGAGTGGTATAAAGATGGCCGAATACCATTGCACACGTTAAGGGCTGATATAGACTACGGGTTTGTTGCAGCGCAAACCACTTATGGAATTATAGGTGTGAAGGTGTTCATTTTCAAGGGAGAAATCCTGAAGAAAGATCAGGCGGAGGTCAGCTGATAGGAGATATGGTATATGCTGAGCCCTAAGAAGGTTAAATTTCGAAAGCAGCAAAGGGGTAGAATGAGGGGTGTTTCCCGCCGGGGGAGTCGTCTGAATTTTGGAGAATTTGGTTTGCAGGCGACAGAATGCGGTACCATAACCGCAAAACAGATTGAGTCAGCCCGTATTGCCATAACGCGTCATGTCAAAAGGGGTGGGAGGATGTGGATAAGGATATTTCCTGACAAACCATTTACCAAAAAACCTGCTGAGGTTCGGATGGGGAAAGGAAAAGGGGCTCCTGAAGGATGGGCGGTTGTTATTCGTCCGGGTAGAATCCTCTATGAAATGGAAGGCGTAAGGAGAGACCTCGCAAGGGAGGCCTTTCGACTCGCCTCTCACAAATTGTCGGTTAAAACAAGATTTGTTGAGAGGAGTGATCTGTAATGAAGGCTATAGAAATAAGAGAATTGAGCCGAGAAGAAAGGCAACAGAAAGGGGAAGATCTGAAAGAGGAACTTTTTAATTTGCGCTTTCAGCACGAAATCGGCCAGCTTGAAAATCCACAAAAGATGAAACAAATCAAACGCGATATAGCAAGAATAAAAACCATCACACGGGAAGTTTTATAAACAAATAGGGACAATCAAGAACAGTCGTAACTATGAATAAATCAGACATGAGAAGAGAAGTGATCGGGACGATCGTCAGTGACAGGATGGAAAAGACCGTCATTGTCCAAGTCGAAAGACTTGTTAAACATCAGTTGTATAAGAAGTATATCAGGAGACGTTCCAAATATACCGCGCACGATGAAGCCAACGCCTGTCGGATTGGAGATCGGGTGTTAATTGCTGAATCGAGACCGATCAGCAAGACAAAAAAATGGCGAGTCAGAACAATTGTTGAAAAAGCGATTTAACGAAAAGGGAAAGATAGGGAGATGGTTCAGGCAGAAACAAGGTTGACGGTAGCAGACAATTCAGGTGCGAAGGTGTTATACTGTATTAAAATTCTGGGCGGCTCAAGAAGAAGGTATGCGGGTGTGGGCGATATTATTGTTGTTGCCGTGAAAGAGGCGATACCCAACGCTAAAGTTAAAAAAGGAGACATTTTAAAAGCTGTGGTGGTTCGAACAAAAAAGGAAATCAAAAGGTCTGATGGATCCTACATCAGATTTGATGACAATTCGGCCGTATTAATAGATCCGAACAAGGAACCGATTGGAACACGAATATTTGGCCCTGTGGCGCGAGAATTAAGGGCCAAAAGATTCATGAAGATTATTTCCCTTGCCCCTGAAGTATTGTAAAGAATTGACGAAAAAACGCCATGGTTGCAGATTTAACCATCCGCAAGTTGGTGATGAGGATATGACTCAGGATGTATCATAAATGCCATTTACGCAAAGATGATAAGGTAAAAATTATTACCGGTAAAGACCAGGGTAAGATCGGAAAGGTATTGAAGGTAATTAGAAAGGAAGACCGGATTCTTATCGAAAACATCAACATTGTGAAACACCATTCAAAACCCACGGCTAAGAATAGGCAGGGAGGAATTCTTGAGAGTGAATCTCCCATTCATTGGTCTAACGTCATGTTGATGTGCAACAAGTGCATGACGCCGGTTCGCATTAAAATGCAACGGTTGGATGATGGGAAAAAGATACGCGTCTGCAGAAAATGTAATGAAATAATAGACTCCTAGATTAAATATTCAGGAAAATCATGTCAGCACTAAAAACCTACTATTATAACGAAGTCATACCCAAGTTAATGGAAACCTTCAAATATAAAAATACAATGCAGGTTCCGAAATTGTCGAAACTGGTGTTGAACATCGGTTTGGGTGAGGCAATTCAAAATATAAAACTCCTTGATGGTGCTACCGCGGAGCTTAAAATCATCGCAGGGCAACAGCCGGTTGTGACCCGAGCAAAAAAATCTATTGCAGCTTTTAAACTGCGAACCGGTATGCCGATAGGTTGCATGGTTACTCTTCGTCGGAATCGCATGTATGATTTTTATCAAAAATTGGTCAATGTTGCGCTTCCACGGGTGCGTGACTTTAGAGGCCTGTCAGGCAAAGCATTTGATGGGCACGGCAACTATACCCTTGGTATTAAGGAACATATCATATTCCCAGAAATTGACTATGATCAAATAGACAGGATTAATGGGTTGAATATCAGCGTTGTTACGACTGCCCAAACCGATAAAGAGGGAAAAGAGCTTTTAGCCCTGCTGGGTATGCCCTTCAGGAACTGATTGTCAATGATGATTTATCGCAAATTCAGATACTCAATTATCGATTGTTAATGCAAACCGGAGGATGAATTGGCAAAAACATCTCTCAGAATGAAAGTAAAGAAAAAACAAAAGTTTAATGTAAGAGCATATAATCGATGTCCAATGTGCGGCAGGCCGAGGGGTTATATGAGAAAATTTGGCATTTGTCGGATTTGTTTTCGAAATCTTGCCTCACAGGGGATGCTTCCAGGGGTGACAAAGTCGAGTTGGTAAACTCATTTATGGAAAATGAAATTTATTTATAATTCATTTTAACCCAACGACGATAACGGAGAAAACAATGGCAATGAGCGATCCAATTGCGGACATGCTAGTTCGAATCAAAAATGCCGGAAAGGCAAATTTTAATAGTACGGATATTCCAGGATCAAAGTTAAAAAGCGAATTAGCAAAAGTATTGAAGGATGAAGGGTACATCCGAAACTATAAATTCATAAAAGACACAAAACAAGGTATCTTGCGTATCTATCTTAAATATAGTCAAGATCAGGCGCATGCCATTTTTGGGATCAGGCGCGTTAGCAAACCCAGTCGAAGAATTTATGTTAAAAGCAAAGATATCAAGCCGGTCTTAAAAGGGATGGGTGTTTCAATTTTATCCACATCCAAAGGAATAATGACCGATAAAACAGCCAGAAGAGAAAATTTTGGTGGTGAGATACTTTGTAATATTTGGTAAATTTGTCACTCGATGCGATAATTGGTCAGTGACAACAAGGAGCTGCACATGTCGCGTGTTGGTAAGAAACCGATTCCAGTCCCTGATAAAATAAAGATATCGTATCAGAACAGGCGGGTTACCGTCCAAGGCCCAAAAGGCAAGTTGGAGCGATTAATTAATTCTCGGGTGGACCTCAAATTAGAAAATGGACTGGTAAATGTGAGTATAGCGAACAATGATAGAACGAGTCGGGCCTTGCAAGGCCTTACCCGTAGTTTGGTCGCCAATATGATCACCGGCGTGGAGCGGGGGTTTGAAAGGGTACTGGAGATAAAGGGTGTTGGCTATCGTGCGATCCTTAACGGTAATCGTATAGAATTTAGCCTTGGGTTTTCACATCCGATCAATTTTGATCTTCCCGAAGGTATTTCAGCAACTATTAATCGAAATAACATTATTATACTGTCGGGAATCGATAAAGAATTGATAGGTCTTACTGCTGCATCAATCAGACAATTAAAACCACCTGAGACGTATAAGGGCAAAGGGATAAAATATGCCGAAGAGCGGGTGCGATTGAAAGCCGGGAAGACGGGAACGGAAGGGCAGACGGGAACGAAATAGCATAATGCATTTGTAGTTATTATTGGGGTAAGGTAGCATGGATTCGCTCAATTTCAGAAAGAGGGCACGTTTAAAGAGAAAAAAAAGGATCAGAAAGAATATTTTTGGAACAACGGAGCGTCCAAGGCTCACCGTGTTTCGGACCACAAAACATATCTATGCGCAGATCATAGATGACACGGCGGGACATACGTTGGCTTCAGCATCAACAATGCAAAAAGCGATAAATAAACATTTGGGAAAAGGGAAGCGGATCGCGGTTGCAAATTTGGTGGGGAAGTCCATTGCTGAGCGGGCGATTAAAAAAGGGATTCAAAAAGTTATTTTCGATCGCAACGGGTTTTTATATCATGGCCGTGTTAAAGCGGTTTCAGATGGTGCAAGAAAAGCGGGCCTAGATTTTTAACCCTTATTTGTTAAAGCACGTGAAGGAGGTAAATGTTTGTACAAACAAGACACAGGCGAAAATGAGCTGATCGACAAAGTAGTCCATATCAATCGGGTAGCAAAGGTCGTCAAGGGAGGGCGTCGGTTCAGCTTTAGTGCCATCGTTGTTGTTGGAGATGGCGAGGGAAGTATCGGCTTCGGACTCGGTAAGGCCGGGGAAGTACCGGAAGCGATTCGGAAAGGTGTGGAAAAAGCAAAGAAGAATATGGGCAAAATCCAACTGGTAAATGATACGATACCCTTTGAGGCCATCGGGAAATTTGGTGCAGGGAGGGTTTTACTCAAACCCGCTTCGAAAGGTACAGGCGTTATTGCCGGTGGTGCTGTCAGGGCGGTGCTTGAGGCGGTGGGTGTTCAGAATATTTTAACAAAATGTCTTGGATCGAATAATCCTCATAATTTGGTGAAAGCTACAATACAGGGGCTTAATCAATTGCAAAGCCGTGAGCAGGTGGCTAAACGGCGTGGTATCCGTGTGGAAGATCTTTAACTGGAAAAAGGTCAAATGGCTGAAGTATTATTAATAACAATGGTCAAGAGCATGATTGGCAGGCGGGAAAAACACCGCAGGGTTTTACGTGGCATGGGACTGACAAAACGGGGAAGAACTGTCGAGCTTAAAGATACCCCTGAGATCAGAGGGATGATTCATAAGGTATCACATCTGGTGAAGGTTGAGGAGAAGAAATGAGATTGGACGAACTATCACCGGCAGCTGGATCGCGTAAAACACGAAAGCGTCTTGGCCGTGGCGTCGGGTCTGGCAGCGGAAAAACCGCTGGCAGAGGAACAAAAGGGCATAAAAGCCGATCGGGTGGGGGGGTAAGACCTGGATTTGAAGGTGGGCAAATGCCATTGCATCGCCGTCTTCCCAAACGTGGTTTTTCAAATATTTTCAAAAAGGATTTTGCCATAATTAATATTCGAGATCTGGCAAAATTTGAAAAAGGTAGTATCGTTGATGAAACGGCATTAATTCAATCAAGACTGATACGGGGCAGAAGAGATGGTATCAAACTCCTTGGTCAAGGTGAAATAGAACATCCTCTTACCCTAAAAGTTAACAAGGCGAGTAAAGCTGCAATAGGGAAGGTCACCCGCGTTGGCGGGAAAGTAGAGGTTCTGCCATTATGATCAGCAGTGGTTTCCAGAATATTTTCAAGATTCCGGAGCTGAAAAAACGAATCCTGTTTACACTCGCCTTCCTTTCCATATACCGTGTTGGTGTCCATGTGCCTACGCCGGGAATAGATGCGGTAGCCCTGGCCTCTTTTTTCGCAAGGGCAAAGGGTACGTTACTCGGACTTTTTGACATGTTTTCTGGTGGCGCCCTAGAGAGGTTGTCTGTCTTCGCCCTCGGCATAATGCCCTATATCAGCGCATCCATTATATTACAGCTTTTAACGGTGGTTATCCCCCATCTCGAGCGTCTGTCAAAAGAAGGTGAACAGGGCCGCAAAAAGATTACCCAGTATACCAGATACGGAACGGTGATATTGAGCATCATTCAGGGTTTTGGCATTAGTGTTGGTTTGGAAAGCATGACATCACCGGGTGGAGCCCCAGTCGTCATCGATCCCGGGTGGCATTTTAGGATAATGACCGTCATGACCTTGACAGCAGGGACGGCCTTTATCATGTGGCTTGGCGAACGGATTACCGAGCGGGGGATTGGAAATGGTATTTCCCTGATTATTTTTGCCGGGATTGTGGCCCGGTTACCTGTTGCCATCGGCAATACATTCCGCCTTCTTTCAACAGGTGAAATGGGGATATTTCCCATCCTTATTTTAATTGCGCTGATGATTTCTGTTGTCGGCGTCATTATTTTTATGGAGCAGGGGCAGCGCCGCATATCGGTTCAATATGCCAAAAGGGTTGTTGGCAGAAAGATGTATGGCGGCCAGAGTACCCATTTACCTTTGAAAATCAATACGTCCGGTGTGATACCCGTTATTTTTGCATCATCCATTATCATGTTCCCGGCAACCGTGGCCAGCTTCATGAATGTGCCATGGATGCAAAACATCGCGTCCGCAATGAGACCGGGAAATGTGGCGTACGAATTACTATTTGTCGGATTTATATTCTTTTTCTGTTATTTTTACACCGCCGTGACATTTAATCCTGTTGATGTGGCGGATAATATGAAAAAACAGGGCGGTTTTATTCCGGGTATCCGCCCCGGAAAACGGACAGCGGATTATATCGACAGGGTTTTAACCCGCATTACATTGGGTGGTGCCACTTATCTTTCGGCGGTATCTGTTCTCCCGTCTATTTTAATCACCAAATTTAATGTTCCATTTTATTTCGGTGGAACGGCACTGCTTATTGTCGTGGGCGTGGCGATTGATACAATTTCCCAGATGGAATCCCATATGCTGAGCCGACATTATGAAGGTTTTTTGAAAAAAAGCGGGGGCAGAATGAAAGGGCGGTTCTAATATGGTGGTTTTAAAATCGCCCCAGGAAATTGAGAAAATCCGGAAAAGCAACGAAATTGTTTCGGAAATTCTTCAGATACTCGAATCGGAGATTCAACCAAAGGTCAATACGCTTTATTTGAATGATCTTTCGGAAAAACTGGCCAGAGAAAAAAATGCAATTCCGGCATTTAAGGGGTACAGAGACTTTCCTTATTCACTCTGTGCTTCTGTAAATAACGTAGTCGTACACGGATTTCCAAATAAAGTACCCTTGCAAGAGGGCGATATTGTTAGTCTTGATTTTGGTATTCTTTTTGATGGGTATTATGGAGATGCTGCCAAGACAGTGGCAGTTGGCAAAATATTGGAGTCCACTAGACGGCTCACCCAGGTTACCGAAGAATCTCTTTACAAAGGTATTGAGAAAGCCGTGCCTGATGGTCGACTTTCAGATATTTCTCATGCAATTCAATCGTACGCGGAAGCTGGAGGCTTTTCCGTTGTCCGACAATTTGTAGGCCACGGCATCGGAGGAAAATTACACGAGGATCCCCAAATACCCAATTTCGGAAAGCCCGGCATGGGTATCCGCCTTAAGAGCGGGATGACACTTGCGATTGAACCAATGGTCAATGAAAAAGGGCATGATGTTGAAGTACTTGAAGATGGTTGGACAGCTGTAACTAAAGATGGATGCTTATCTGCTCATTTTGAGCATACCATCGCCATCACAGATGAAGGACCTGTTATCTTGAGCAATCTATATCGGAGTTGAAATATGGCAAAAGATGAACCGATTGAAGTAAAGGGCATAGTGATTGATACACTCCCAAATGCAATGTTCAAGGTGGAACTGGAAAACAAGCATAAGGTACTCGCCCACATTTCGGGAAAAATGCGCATGCATTTTATTAAAATTTTGCCGGGAGATGAAGTTACGGTGGAACTCTCCCCGTATGATCTTTCTCGGGGAAGAATAACATACAGGGAAAAATAACTGAAAACCAAATGCCAGCTTTTTTGGTTGAGGCTCATGCGCAGGTCATCTGAAACTAAACAACTACAATCTGGTATTGGGGAAGATAAGTAGGGAAAATGAAAGTCAGGGCTTCGGTAAAAAAGATATGTAGCAAGTGTAAAATAGTTCGCCGAAAAGGGGTTGTAAGGGTGATCTGCGAAAATAAAAGGCACAAACAAAAACAGGGATAGGGGAGGAAAAGGTTTGGCAAGAATTTCAGGCGTCGATTTACCGAAGAACAAGCGGGTTGAGATTGGGCTGACGTATATTTATGGGATCGGAAAATCCACCTCCATGCATATAGTTTCAAAGCTAAATATCGATCCGAATACAAAGACAGATCAGCTCATGGAGTCCGAAGTCAATAGCATCCGCAAGGTCATCGATAGCGATTATAGGGTGGAAGGTGAACTTAGAACCGAAGTTTCAATGAACATCAAAAGGTTAATGGATCTCGGAGCTTACCGAGGACTTCGCCATCGAAAATCGCTTCCTGTTCGAGGGCAAAGAACAAGCACCAATGCGCGAACACGAAAAGGGCCGAGGAGATCGGCCGTTAAGAAAAAAGGCGGCATCAGAAAGAAGTAGTCTTAATTATAGAATTTGTCGCCGGTGAGATATTAAATCAGATAAGAGGGTGTCAATGGCAAAAAAAGTCCGCACGAGAAAGAAAGAAAAGAAAAACATTGTGAGTGGGATTGTACATATTCAGGCTACTTTTAACAATACGATTATTACAATCACAGACTCTGCCGGTGATGTCATTGCATGGTCAAGTTCGGGAGTTCAAGGTTTTAAGGGATCGAGGAAAAGTACACCTTTTGCTGCCCAGCTGGCTGCAGAGAACGCGGCTAAAAAAGCAATGGAACATGGAATGAAGGAAGTGGAGGTTTATGTTAAGGGCCCTGGCGCCGGTCGTGAATCCGCTTTGAGGTCCCTCCAAGCTACGGGGTTCAAAATAATAAAGATTAAAGATGTGACACCTATCCCACATAATGGTTGTCGACCGCCAAAAAGGCGCAGAGTATAACTGTTTGAAAGGAGATAAATTTGGCACGATATATTGATCCGCGTTGTCGACTCTGCCGACGCGAAAATTTGAAATTGTTTCTTAAAGGTGATCGCTGTTATTCTGACAAGTGTGCCTTCGATCGCCGCGGATATCCACCCGGCCAGCATGGTCAACGCCGTGGAAGGAAAATCTCGGGTTATGGGATACAACTTCGGGAAAAGCAAAAAGTTAAACGGATGTATGGACTTTCAGAAAAACAATTCCATCTTTTTTTTGAAAAGGCCGATCGAAAGAAGGGGATAACAGGAACAAATCTGCTGGTATTTTTGGAGCGACGTCTCGATAATGTAGTCTATCGTTTGGGTTTTGTCAATTCACGTGCACAGGGGCGACAGCTTGTGAGGCATCAACACTTTTCTGTCAACGGAAAAAAAGTAAATATTCCCTCCTATTTGATAAAGATAGGTGATGTCGTCGAGATTCGAGAAAAAAGTCGCAAAGTAAAAACCATTGAAGATTCTCTTGATGCAGTGGTTCGCAGAGGCGTTCCGCAATGGCTCGAACTAGAAAAAAAAGACCTAAAAGGAATTGTAAAAGGTTTTCCGATCCGAGAAGATCTGACAATGCCCATCCAGGAGCAGTTAATCGTTGAGCTTTATTCCAAGTAACTGGGATGATCAATTCAGACGTTTGTCAATGGAGACACGATAATGTCATTAAATGAACCCATGTATATTAACTGGCAGGAGATGATTAAGCCGGAAAAGGTTCAGTTTACCACCAAACCCGCCTATGGCAAGTTTGTTTGTGAACCGCTTGAAAGAGGATTCGGCATCACAATTGGAAATGCTCTAAGACGGATCATACTTTCATCATTGTATGGTGCGGCAGCAGTATCTGTTAAATTTAATACCGTGATGCATGAATTCAGTTGCATTCCAGGTGTGTTAGAAGATGTTTCAGAAATTATTCTTAACATAAAAGAGGTGCACTTTAGACTTGCTGATTTAGAACCGAGAACCGTGAGAATTGACACTGAAGGAGAGGGTGAACTTTTGGCAAGGGCAATCATCAGTGATGAAGGAAAGTGCGAGGTACTGAATCCAGATCTGCACATTGCAACGCTTTCAGAAAAAACAAAACTGAAAATGGACATTAATGTAAAAGTTGGTAAAGGGTATTCACTCGCGGAAGCCAACAAAGATGAAGATGCCCCTATAGGCACGATACCGATAGATGCCGTATTCTCCCCCATCCAGCGTGTAAATTATGTTGTAAGCAATGCTCGCGTTGGGCAGAAAACGGATTATGATAAATTGACGCTCGAAGTCTGGACAGATGGGAGCATTTTGCCCGAGGATGCGGTGGCCTATGCCGCTAAGATCCTAAAGGAGCAGATGACGATTTTTATCAATTTTGATGAAGATCTGGAACCGGTACCGGATAAAAAACCGGAAGATTCTGACAAGCCGCAGTTTAATGAGAATCTATACAGAAGTGTTGAGGAACTCGAGTTTTCTGTTCGTAGTGCCAATTGCCTCAAGAATGCCGACATATTTAATATATATCAGCTGGTACAAAAGACCGAATCAGAGATGCTGAAAACCAAAAATTTCGGGAGAAAATCATTAAATGAAATAAAAGAGGTTTTGAACGAAATGGGCCTTTCTCTCGGGATGAAACTTGAAGGGTTTGTGCCTCGTGAAGAAGACAAAGAGGAAGGGGAGCAGACGATTCTATGAGACATCGAAAAGCCGGTTTAAAATTAAATAGAACCAGCAGCCATAGAAAAGCCATGTTTAGAAATATGGTGACCTCACTTTTCAAATATGAGCGTATTCATACGACAGATGCAAAAGCAAAGGAGCTCAGGCGTTGGGCAGACCATTTGATCACCTTAGCAAAGCAGGGCGATTTGCATGCCAGGCGTCTGGCACTTTCAATCATACGGGAAAAAAACATTGTTCATAAACTTTTTGATGAAGCTTCCGACCGGTTCGGTGCAATATCCGGCGGATATACACGGGTTGTTAAATCGGGAAGACGGCCAGGCGATGCTGCCCCCATTTCAATCGTTGAACTGATTTCGCCGGAAAAAAGCAAAAAAAAGAAAACAAAAAAGAAGACCAAAAGCGCTGAAAAAGGAAAAAAACAGGTAGCGGAAGAACAAAAGGCTTCTGATTCTAAAAAAGGCAAACCTGATAAAAAGACAGAAAAGAAAAAGCGCATGCCGGATACCTCAGGTACAAAGCGCGAATCAGATGACTCATCGGCAACATCTGCTAAAGCTGTGACGGGAAAAGGTAATACAGTTGTAAAACCGAAACCTGAAGTGGATGAAGAAAATACCAAGCAAAAAGAATAGCAACTTTTTTATTCCATATAAATCAATACCGTTAAAGGGCCCGCAAAAAAGGTAGGGCCTTTTTCATTTGTTGGCGGCAAATTAAATCAACCCTAATTGCATGATGTTCACAAAAAGGGATATTTCTGTTGGAGAATAAACATGCCCGCTTTAAAGCTTTTCACCATGTCTGAAGCCATATCCAGGTTTGTTCAAAACGGCAGTGCAGTGGCGTTGGGTACGGCCCAGGAAACGCTTATCCCTTTTGCTGCGGGTCATGAGCTTATTCGCCAACGCAAACGCGACCTTACTCTAATCGGTACTATTTCAGATATTCTCTTTGATCAACTGATCGGTGGGGGTTGTGTGCGTAAAATTCAGGCTGCATGGGTGGGGAATGTTATCACCGGCTCCTCCTATAATTTTCGACGTGCGATTGAGAATGGTAATACCGAGATAGAAGACCATTCAAATCTAACCATGTCCATGTCCCTGCGGGCTGCGGCCATGGGCGTCCCCTTTATGCCGGCCCGAACGGCCTTGGGCAGCGATCTTTTCAAAAGCAACGCCCGTCTGAAAACGATAACATGCCCTTTTACCGGCGATACCCTGACTGCGGTGGCGGCTATTCGTCCCGATGTAACGATTATTCATACTCAGCGGGCAGATGAACAAGGCAATGCACATATGTGGGGGAACATGGGCATCACCCGGGAAGCGTGTCTGGCCGGCGAGTATGTGATTATTATAGCTGAAGAGATCGTCCCTACGGATACCATCCGGAGTGACCCCAATAGGGTCGTCATCCCTGGGTTTCGGGTCTGTGCTGTGGTGCATGCACCGTGGGGCGGACATCCGTCTCCGGTGCCGGGGTGTTATAACAGGGATCACCTCGTTTATTGACTACCGAACCGCGAGTCGAACACCGGAAAGTTTTGCCGATTGGAAGGCATTTTGGATAGATAACGTGAAAGACAGAGTGGATTACTTGAACCGGGTGGGAAAAAATCGAATGGATCGGTTAAAAATAAAACATCATCTTCGATCCGCACCTGCGGACTTTGGGTGTTAGAAGCTTTGTTAAGGAAATGCCATGAAATCAACGATCACTAAACAAGCAGAAATCTCTGATTACACCCCCCTCCAACTCATGGTGACAGCTGCCGCCCGTGAGATTGCGAATAAAGAGATTGTGTTTGTAGGGATGCGGCTTCCACTGCTTGGTTTCTTGCTGGCAAAGAGCACCCATGCGCCTGATGCTATCGGTGTTTACGAGCTGGGCATCGTGCGAGATACCCCAGCGCCTGGATCGATTCTGACCATGGGTGACCTCCCCAACCTATTTTGTGCCCAGTGGCTGACCGATACAGCTGATCTGATGGGACTTCTTCAACAAGGGAGGGTAGATATGTTGCATTTATCGGCGGAGCACAGGTGGATCGTTTTGGCAATTTAAATACCAGTTATGTTGGCGGCACAAAAAAAATAAAAACCCGACTCCCAGGCAGCGGTGGCGCTTGCGATCTCGCCAGTCTTGCCAAACGTCATATCATTATAATGACCCATGAAAAAAGACGGTTTGTCCCACGGGTAGATTACATTACTTCTCCCGGCTACGGTGATGGACAGGGGTGGCGAGAGCGGGTGGGGCTGCCCCGGGGGGGGCCATGTATGGTTATCACCAACCTGGGCATTCTCCGTTCTGACCCAGGTACCCGTGAAATGGTACTTACTTCGATCCATCCGGGAGTAACCGTTGAGGAAATTTTGGCAAATACCGGTTGGCGGCTCTGTATGGCACCAAAGATCACCCGGACCCCGATACCGGATGACACGGAGCTGGCCATGCTCAGACGGTTTGACCCTCAAGGTTACTGGACATCGTAACAGCCTTCCATGTTGAAGATGGGCGTTTAGGTCGAAAATATTCTTTAAAACAAATGAAGAGGGTTTCGGCGCCGCGCACGGGGTTTTTCCCTTGACTAAACCATACTTTGGCCATAATGTAACATGATTATATTTTTTATTGGGATGAAAGAGGCACTCATAGTGAGACAACCAAGTAAAAGGAGGAAGAGATGAAGATAAGAAAAATGGCAATCGTTACAACAGTATGTCTGTTCGGCTTTGGATTACTGCTGACCCCCACCATGGTATTTTCCGAGAACTTAAAAGTGGGGGCGGTCTTTTCAGTGACTGGACGAACCTCTTTCTTAGGAGATCCTGAAAAAAAGACGGCAGAGATGGTCGCAGAACAGATTAACAATGCCGGCGGAATTAATGGGAAAAAGTTGGAACTTATTATTTATGACACTGAGGGTGACGCCACCAAAACCAATCTGGCTGTCAAAAAACTGATCACCAAGGATAAGGTTTGCGCGGTAATTGGCCCTTCGCTGAGTGGAACATCCATGGCGGTTGTGCCTTTAGCCGAACAATACAAAACTCCTCTGATTTCAGCTGCTGCTAGCTATAAAATTACCTGGGATGAAAAGAAAAATAAATCAAGGCATTGGGTCTTTAAGACACCCCAGACCGATACGATGGCCGTGGAAGCAATTTACACCCATTTGAAAAAACGGGGTATCAATAAGATCGCCATTGCGAGCATTACAACTGGGTTTGGAAAAAGTGGCCACGGAGAGCTGGTAAGACTAGCCTCGAAGTACGGTATAACTATTGTAGAGGATGAGTCCTATGGACCCAAAGATACCGATATGACCGTCCAGCTGACCAAAATCAAGGGTGCAGCACCCGGGGCCATTGTCAATTGGTCTGTCGGCCCGACCCAGGTTGTGATCCTTCGGAACTGGAAAGATCTGGGGATGACTGAAATTCCCTTCTATCAAAGCCACGGTTTCGGTAGCCGCAAGAACATCAAACTGGCTGCCGGCGCTGCCGAAGGTGTTTTTGCCCCGTTGGGGGCAGTAAATGTCGCTGAACTTTTACCTGCCAGCCATCCACAAAAAGCGGTGACCATGGGGTATATGAAGAACTATACGGCAAAGTATAATGAACCCCTGAGTTCTTTTGGCGGCCATGCGTGGGATGCGCTGCATTTGGTAGCAAAAGCGCTTAAGGCCGTGGGCTGCGACAGGGCCGGAATCAGAGATTATTTGGAAAATAAAACCGCAGGATTTGTCGGCCAGCATGGAATTTTTAACTTTTCTACCAACGACCACATCGGGTTGACCTTTAATGAAGCTTTTCTAATGGTTGTTGTCAAAGGTGACGACTGGGCATTAGCTAAATAATCATCATTTTTTTCAGAGCCAAATTTAGTGAGGGTGGTTTACATTCACCACCCTTACTTTTTATCAAGTAAATGCCGATGGAAAAAATTACTTTTGCAAATCAGCTATTGCAATATTTGATTACCGGCCTGACGGTTGGCAGCACTTATGCGATGGTGGCCATCGGGTTCAATATTATCTACAATGTAACCGAGATCATTAATTTGGCTCAGGGCGAGTTTGTCATGTTGGGCGGTTTGGTCATGGTCTTTTTACACGTTGCTGCTGGCCTGCCCATTGTACTGGCTTTTCCACTGACGGTTATCATTGTCACTTTGGTCGGGATGCTGCTGGACCGTTTGGCCATCCGACCCATTCGCCAGCCTTCCGTTCTGACGCTGATCATTGCAACGATTGCGGCTTCCATCATTATCAAAGGCATTGCCATGTTTATCTGGGGTAAAGACCCCTTTGATCTGCCCGCCTTTTCCGGACGACATCCCATCCATTTCCTTGGGGCAGTAATCCAGCCCCAGTATTTCTGGATCATTGGTTTTTTGATTGTTATCGTCATTTTTTTAACCCTTTTCTTTGAAAAGACCATCATCGGCAAGGCCATGAGCGCCTGTGCCGACAATCCTGGTGCAGCCAGCTTAGTGGGTATTAATGTTAAGCGGATGATCCTGTTATCTTTTGCCCTTTCAGCCGCTATCGGAGCAGTGGCAGGTATTACAATAACGCCTATTTCCCTTATGGAATATGACCGTGGGGCCATGCTGGCCATAAAAGGGTTCGGGGCCGTTGTCCTGGGCGGACTGGGCAGTTTTCCAGGAGCCATTCTGGGTGGATTGATTTTGGGAACCATTGAATCTTTTGGGGCCGGGCTTATTCACTCAGGATACAAAGATGCGTTTGCCCTGATCGTTCTTTTGGGTGCGCTGTTTTTAAGACCAAGCGGTCTTTTGGGCAGCATCGAGGTTAGCAAGTTCAAAAGGTTCTAGGCATGCTACGAATCCGTAAGCTCCCGATTATCATTTTTGCGCTGTTCATTATTGTTTTTCCCCGGGTTTCACGTCTGATTCCTGCGATCCAAAATTATCCCGATCTCATGATTTTTGCCGGAATCTATAGTCTGATCACCATCGGCCTCAGCCTGTTGATGGGTTATGCCGGACAAATATCCCTCGGGCAGGCTGCCTTTTATGGTATTGGTGCTTATGTATCGGCTATTCTGACGGCCACTTATGGTTTGAATCCATGGTTTTGCATGGTAATTGGAATGATTGTTGCTGCGATTGTGGCCGTGCTAGTGGGCGTCCCATCCCTGAAACTCAAGGGCCATTACCTGGCAATGGCAACTTTGGCTTTTGGAATCATCGTATTTATTATCTTTAATGAAGAAGTAGAATGGACTGGCGGTCCAGACGGTATGAGCGGCATTCCAGGATTAAGTTTGTTCGGGTTTGCGTTCGATTCAGTCGAAAAGTATTATTACCTGGTTTGGTTTTTTGTTTTTTCTGTCTTTGTATTTACCATTAATGTCATTCAGTCTCGCACGGGCCGCGCCTTACGGGCCATCCATTCAAGTGAGGCAGCTTCGAGCGCCATGGGTATAAATGTCTCCAGGTTCAAAGTAGTGGTCTTTGTCTATTCGGCCATTTTGGCATCACTGGCCGGTAGTTTGTATGCATATTATTTAAATTTTATCAATCCATCCACTTTTGATCTTTTCTTTTCAATTAAGCTTTTGATCATGATTGCTTTGGGAGGGATGCATGACATCTGGGGCGCCATTATCGGGGCGTTTCTGATTACCTTTTTAAGCTTTGAATGGCTCCATTTTTTTGAGGAATTTGAGGTCATTGTTTATGGAGTCATTCTGCTATTGGTCATCATCTTTTTACCCCAAGGCATGGTGGGAATTCCGAAAATTTTGAAAGGCCTGTTTAACAAAAAAGTTTCCAATGGATAAGGAAAGTAGGGAAAAAATTCTTGAGGTGGAAGAGGTCGGCATGGTTTTTGGTGGGCTGATGGCATTGATTAACATACATTTTAATGCCAAAGAGGGAATGGTCAAAGCCATCATTGGTCCAAATGGGGCGGGGAAAACCACCTTGTTCAATATAATTACCGGGACTTTTTCGCCAACCGAAGGTGTGGTTCGGTTCAGGGGAAAGCCAATCCAGAAGCTCAAGGCCCACGAAATTGCCGAACTCGGTATTTCTAGAACTTTTCAAACCATTGAACTCTTCGGTAACATGACGGTGCTTGAAAACGTCATGGTGGGCTGCCACACCCGCACTCGATCATCATTTATCGCATCCGGCCTGCGGTTGCCCCATTACAAGCACAAGGAGGAGCAAATTCGTGCAAAAGCGATGGAAATTCTTGAATTTGTCGGTCTGGCTGAAAAATTTAGCGAATCCGCTGATAGTTTGCCACTGGGTGGAAGGAAAATGCTGGAAATCGGCCGGGCGTTGGCCACTGAACCGACACTCCTCTGCCTGGATGAACCCGCTGCCGGGCTCAATGAGACAGAGACCGAGAAGGCGTCTTCTCTGATCAATGCCATCAAGGAGAAAGGGATCACCGTATTACTTGTCGAACACGACATGAAGGTGGTGATGAATATCTCTGATGAGATTATGGCACTCAATTATGGCGAAAAAATTGCCGAAGGATTGTCGGAGGAGATACAAAACAATCCAAAGGTGATTGAGGCTTACCTGGGGAGTAGCGAGGAAGACCGTGCTTAAAACCGAAGGTCTGACTGCCTATTATGATAATATTCCTGCTCTTAAGGGCATCTCAATAAACGTACCCAAAGGGCAAGTGGTTTCCATTATCGGGGCCAATGGGGCCGGAAAATCTACGCTTTTAAAGGCCATATCCGGTCTGATCAAAAGTCTGGAAGGTCGCATTATATACAAAGAAAAAAATATTGCCGGGCTGCTTAGCAACCAGATTGTGGGGTTGGGTATTTCTCAAGTTCCGGAAGGAAGACAACTCTTTAGTCATCTGACCGTTCAGGATAATATCAATCTCGGGGCCTATCTTAAATTCAAGCGCCGATACCGTCATGAGATCGACGAGAGAATCAAAGAGGTGTTTGGAATGTTTCCCATTTTAGAAAAACGATCCGAACAGATCGCCGGCACCCTGTCAGGGGGCGAACAGCAGATGCTTGCCATTGCCCGGGCACTAATGGGACGACCAAAACTCTTACTCTTGGATGAACCTTCCATGGGGCTTGCGCCGCTGATTGTAAAGGAGATATTTGAGGTTATCGAACGGCTAAATCAGTCAGGAACCACGATCCTGTTAGTAGAACAAAACGCAAGGACTGCACTTAAAACTGCCGATTACGCCTATGTGTTAGAGACAGGTGAGCTTGTTCTTGAAGGTTCGGCCAAAGATCTCTCTGGCAACATCAAAGTCAAAGAAGCCTATCTTGGAGGATAATCTGGTTATATTTGTTTGAAAACCCATTTTGAACGTTTTTTGCTATTTGAAGAAATCAAAAACAAAAAACCTGGGTTTTGAAATACTTCTAATTTTTATCTTTTTCCTTTTTCAGGGCCTGCTCGAATTTTTCAAAGAATTCATTTCTTTCTTTCCAATCCGGCCCAAAACGCTTATTAAAAAAAGATCCAAGTCGATCAAACAATTTTTCCCAAACCGGTTTGCCGCCTCCCAGCACAACGTCCGCCAAGAAATCTTGAAGCTCGGTCATTTTTTCTTTTGGCAGAAAAGAAACCGCGCCCAGTTTTATCGACTTTTCCAATGCTTCGGGCGACAATGCGTAGGCAGTGAGCATGACGGTGGGGAATCCTCTTTTTACTGATGTTTTCAGGAGATCAAAACCATTCACACCCATAATATCTAAAATGACAACATCATATGTGTAGCTCATTAAATATTGATGGGCGGTATCGTAATCGTTTGCCTTATAAATTAGGCACATATCCAATACTTCTTCGACTGTATCAAGCACATCCACTTCATCATCTACCACCAGGATTATCTTATCTTTCAAAAGGCTTGATGCTTCCATAATCTTTTTCCTCCTTTCTGCTTCAGCTTGATCCGTCGTTATGACCCGGCACCCGGCGCATAATTTTTTAGAGCATTGGAAAATCAATTAGCAAGACTTATATATACTATAATAAGAAAATGGTGCTGTAAAAACAATAATTTTTTTATACTTGATAAATTGCCCACCCTATGAGCGCAAAAAAGAACGGTTCAACCAAAAGGTTTTCAAAATCCATGAATTTTCTTTCTTTCTTGACATAACCTACTCATTTTTCTACAAGATATCGCTGACATGTTTATAATCTTCCTTAAAAATTCCATCTCAGCTCCGAAAAGGACAAATTGTCAGTTTTACACCAGCGGCTGATAAATAACTAAAGGAGGAGTTATGAATTTGAAAAAAGTAGAAATCCGGCCCCTTCGCCGCGACGACTTCGATGACGTTGTGAAGATTGATGAACGGATTTTTCATCAATCGCGATCTGAGACTTTTCTGCCAACCGAAGGTGAGGTTCGGTTCAGGGGAAAGCCAATCCAGAAGCTCAAGGCCCACGAGATTGCCGAACTCGCTATTTCTAGAGCTTTGTATTATGAGACAAAATTCACCCGGGCTCTGGATCAAAAAGATCGTCTGGCCATCTCTCTTGTGGCAGAGGAGGGTGAAAAAGTGGTCGGCTTTGTAATGAGTGAGCTTTTTGTGGGAGAGTACGGCATTCCGGCTACCACCGCTACTCTCGATACTATCGGGATCCATCCTGATTACCAAAAGAAAGGTGTGGGCGAACAGTTGATGGCGGAATTTATCGGTCATCTTCGGAAAGCCGGTGTGAAAAAATTAAATACACTGGTTGACTGGAATGATTGGCAACTCATCAGTTTTTTTAACAAAAACGGCTTTGAACCGGCCAAGACAATGAATCTTGAGTTAAACATTGAGTAGCTGATCCGGCCGGATCTTTAAAAAAAATTATGTGTTTTGCTAGAATTGTTAAAATCTCTGTCACGATCGGAGCAAGTCCTGCTGAAGCGGCAACAAGTTCTTAACCAAAAAATGATTTCTAAGTTTTGCATTCGTACATTGGGCTGTAAAGTGAATCAGTATGAGTCTGATGTGATCGCTCAAACCCTGACAGAATCCGGATCTGTTCCCACGTATGCTGAAGGAGATTCTGGCCTCTGTATTGTAAATACCTGTGCAGTCACCCAAAAAGCGGCCATGCAATCAAGACAGGCTGTCCGGCAAGCCATTAGGAACAACCCCATGGCCCGAATATTGGTGACCGGTTGTTACGCTCAGACGGAACCGGATGAATTGAAGCAAATCAAAGGCGTTCATGTCATTGTCGGCCATAAAAATAAGTATGAAATTCCCCAATTGGTCAATGCTTTGACCGAAGCGGAGAGCCGGATTCCGGTGTCGATTTGTCAGAATGTTACAAACGAAAGAATTTTCAGACAAACTCCCTCGATCCCCAGGCAGGACCGCACAAGGCCAATTTTAAAGATTCAAGACGGGTGTGATGCCAGTTGCACGTATTGTATTGTACCACGCGCCAGGGGGCCCAGTCGAAGCATGCCTGTAAAAAATGTATTGGATAGCATTCGGGAACTTAAACAAGTTGGATATCATGAAGTGGTCCTTTCCGGCGTTCATCTGGGTCAATATGGACTGGATCTGCACTCCAAATTTTCTCTCTCTGAGCTGCTGGGTCGCATCTGCGCGTCAGGTGCTATAGACCGAGTGCGGCTTAGCTCAATTGATCCGTTAGAAGTTTCACCTGATATCCTCAAGTTTACACGCAAATCACGCTCTGAATATGGACGGTTGTGTCGTCATTTTCATATTCCTCTTCAAAGTGGCGATGATTTTATTTTGAAAAAGATGAAGCGGTCGTATGGGCGATCTTTTTTTAGGGCATTGGTTCGTAACATCCAAGAAACCATCCCTGATGTCGCCATAGGCGTTGATGTTCTCATCGGATTTCCAGGAGAAACCGAAGAGGCATTTCAAAACACATATAATTTGATTTATGAACTGCCGGTAGCTTACCTTCATGTGTTTCCTTTTTCGTCTCGGAAGGGAACGCCTGCGGATACTTATTCAGATAAGGTCCCGACAAAAGTAATTAAAGCAAGATCTCGAAAAATGCGTGAGTTGGGTGATCAAAAAAGGAAAACTTTTTTAACCAGATTTATCGGAGAGAAGGTTGAGGTCCTTATTGAACGGAAAGCGACCGGTATTCAAAATTTTTTCAGGGGAATTACCTCAAACTATATACCGGTTCTGGTCAGAAGTAATGAGGATTTGAGAAATACCATTATAGACGTACGGATCGAAAAACTCCATGGGGGCCCCACGGCGCTGGGTACCCTTTGTAAAATGTATTGAACCGAGCTGCGAACGGTTAACCGAATCTTCTTTCCTTTTTGATGACTTCATACGCTTCCTGGATTTCCCGAAATTTATCATTGGCAAACTTCATAAACTCTTCCGGTAATCCTTTTGATGCGATTGTATCCGGGTGATATTCCAGTACGAGTTTTCGATAATGTTTTTTAATTTGATCATTTGAATCGCTGCTCTTGCTTTTGAGGATAGCAAAATATTTTTCAAAATTCCTAACATATTTTGATTTGAGTTTTCTATACTCCTCCTCGGTAAATTTGAATGTCCTTGCAGCCGAGAGAATCAGGTTCTCTTCGTCTTCGCTCAGGAAACCATCAGCAACAGATACCCGTAACAGTATGTCTATCATCAGGTCAAGGAGCTGGGGTTGGGATTGAAATTCCTCATAGAATTGTGCGGCAAAATCACGAAAGGTCCCTTGAGAATCCATTGCTGTATGGAAGATGTTCATGGCAATCCTTCTGCTCTCAGGGTTTAAACCCAAATCGTGAAGCATAAATTTCTCAATGGAATCGATCTCCTCTTTCGAAATGGATTTGTCGACCTTGACGAGTTTTGCCAGCATCGAGAATGTGGCTACAAAAAAGGTGAGTTGGGCTTGCTCACCCGATGAAAGGAGGGTTTTTTTGTATCTGTTGTCTGTTTCGTTTTTCGAATCGAAAGCGTGTCCAAATGTGGTACCTAAAATTGCCCCTAAAGGTCCACCCAAAGCAAATCCAATGGTTCCTCCGATCAATTTTCCAAACCAACCCATAAAAACTCCTTTTGAATATTCCCGTTACCATTAAAATCGGGGAAGGTAAATTTATAAAAAATAGACTTATCAGAGGTGTCTTATCTTTTCAAGGCGGTTAAACCAAAACTGCGAGCGGGGCTTTAGTCAGACGATGCTCCCTGACCGTGGATGAAGTTTGGTCATGCATTATATTTGGGGTCGGATATTTTTATTTGAAGGCGATTGCCTATTATTTCTTTTACTTGGTTCACAACGCTTTGAGCAGGCGGATAACATCTCATACATGTCCATCCGTCTTCTGACGTCCAACGAAACTTTCTGCACCTACAGGTAACGCATTTTTCTGGTTTATCGTTGCTAACCATCAACCGTGTCACTATCATCGATAGGTGGAAGAACCAATCCTGAAAAGTTTCCTACAAATTACGTAATGAAATTTAGTGTTTTGTTTAGATGCCTCTGATAATTCATTACTAAAAATGAGAAAAAGCGCAACATTGAAATTATGCACTTAATGGTTATGTTCTTGGTGCCGAAGGGGAGACTCGAACTCCCACGGAGAAACCCCCACTAGACCCTGAACCTAGCGCGTCTACCAGTTCCGCCACTTCGGCACTTGGATGGTGAAAAGTATAAAGAGTTTGATTTATAAATGAGGCTATGCTAATTATATAAGTTTTATCATTTTGTCAAGCCAATCTTGTTATTAAACTAAAAAATTCTCCAAATTTTGGGTGGTTTTGTTTTTTATCAGCGCTCTTTTTTTCGGTGTGTTTTTATAAAAAAGACCTATCAGTAATTTGTTTGAACCGTCAAGGGATTTCAGATAATCGTTTGGAAAGGTAATAATGCAATTTATAAATGACTTAGATGACATTTCAAAACCCTTCAAAAATGCGGTCATTACCATCGGTAACTTTGATGGGGTGCACATCGGACATCAAGTCCTTTTAGGCAGGGCGGCTGAAAAGGCGGGAGCCATGGATGGCTTATCCCTGGCTATGACTTTTGAGCCGCATCCCGCCCGGGTGTTGGGACAAAACAACCATCCGCCCCTTATCACCCTATATGAACAGAAAGCGGAACTTATTGAGAGATCCGGCATAGATGTTTTGATTACAATCCCGTTCACCAGGGAATTTGCAACAATAACGGCAAAGCAATTTGTGGGGGACCTGCTGGTAGGAAAAATCGGCATAAAAGCCATTGTGATCGGGCAAGATTACACATTTGGGAAAAACCGTGAAGGGAATGCTGCGCTTTTAAAATTTTTCTCGAAATCCTTCGGTTTTGAAGTCATTGTAATTGATTGGATACCCGCATCCGATCGTATCCATGGAAGAATCAGCAGTACCAAAATACGTGAGCTTCTCATGGAGGGAAACGTATCAGAAGCCAGAAAATTGTTAGGGCGCTTCTACCAAATAAAAGGTACGGTTGTCAGTGGACAAGGCCGGGGAGGCAAGGTTTTGGGATTTCAAACCGCAAATATAAATCTGCAAGATGAGCTTTGCCCCAAAACTGGAATCTATGCGGTTACGGTGGAGTGCGACGACAAAAAATATGAAGGGGTGGCCAATATAGGGTACAGTCCAACCTTTGATGACCATATATTTACAGTGGAGGTTCATATTCTCGATTTTAATAAGAACATATATGGACAAAAAATTCGAGTTAATTTTATCCAACGAATCCGAGATGAAATTAAGTTTTCGAATATCCCGGCCCTTTCCAAACAGATTGAAAAGGATGTCAAAGAGGCACATAACATCCTATCCTGACCGTCCTTTATTTTATGAAAAAGAATAACATAATCTTTCTGGGTATCGGGGTATGCCTTTCGGCCATTGCTCTTTTTTTTGCGTTCAGAAATGTTCCCTTTGTTCATCTGGTAGATTACATATCATCCATAAACTATTTTTGGATCATACCTTCCATACTGGTTGTCTTCATTAGTTTTATTTTAAGGGCGTTGCGGTGGCAACTGATCCTTAAATCCGTACAAGAGGTGAGTTATTGGCGGGCATATCATCCGATAATGATCGGGTTTATGATAAATTGTATTCTTCCAGGGAGAGTTGGAGAGGTGGCACGGCCTGTCATTTTGAAAAAAAATGATCATGTGCCGGTTTCAAGTGGGCTAGCAACCGTAGCGGTCGAGCGGGTATTTGATGTCGGTATCTTGGTCATCCTTTTTGGTGTGATGATGATGACAGTTCAGGTGGACCCCAATTTTGATATGGTGTTCGGGAAATATCACCTCAACAAGGATATGTTGATGACGATTCGCAGCAGTATGGTAAAATTGATCATTGTACTGATTGCAGGAATTGTCATGGTGAGTACAGAAAAAGTTAGAACGATGATAAACAGGTTAATTATCAAGATGTCATCGGTTCTTTTTTTTGTGAGCGAGTCGTCAAAGGAGAAAATTAAGCAAAAGATCTGCATCCCCCTTGTAAAGATGGTCGAAAATTTCGCCTCTGGGTTTTCCCTTATTAAATATCCAAAGGAGATGCTTATTTGTGTCGGACTGTCTTTCGTCATATGGGGCCTTTCAGCATTTTCGTACTACATCTTTACCATGGGTTCGCCGGGGATTGATCTGTCTTTTATGGAAATTTTTTCTGTAATGATTATTGTCTGCTTCTTCATTGCTATTCCATCTGTGCCCGGATTTTGGGGTATCTGGGAGGCTGGAGGCATTTTTGCTCTTTCCCTTTTTGGGATTTCGGGGAAGGAGGCCGCCGGTTTTACTCTGGCAAACCATGTCATCCAAATCTTTCCGGTCATTGTCATGGGGTTCGTATCGGCTATCATGACAGGTGTGAATATATGGCAGGTCACAAAAGAAAAAGGAGAATCCGATATATCACATGCAAATGTTGTACGATAAAATGATGGGGATCTCAGGCAATGGCCATACTTGAAATTTTAACATATCCGGATCAATTTCTGAGTCGCCCTGCAATGCCGGCCGAACATATTGATGAAACGATCCAGACATTGATCGGCGATATGGCGGCAACCCTGTATGATGCGCCTGGTGTTGGGCTCGCTGCAATACAGGTTGGGTATGGGAAGCGTGTTATTGTTTATGATATTTCTTCACAGGACAAAGGGCGATCCCTTCAAGTCCTGATCAATCCTCGGATTGTTGATATGGACGGCGAAGTCATCTCGGAAAATGAGGGGTGCTTGAGTGTCCCTGATTTCAGGGCGGATGTGAAACGTGCATCTTCAATTTTAGTGGAAGGGTTAGACAGGGAAGGAAACCCTTTGAGTATCGAAGCTGATGGGCATTTGGCTCTTGTGTTGCAACACGAGATCGATCATTTGGACGGAACCCTGTTTATCGAACGCATCAGTTCGTTAAAAAGAGAAATGTATAAAAGACAAATGAGAAAAATAATTAAAAACAAATGAACAAAAAATTCAAACTTGTCTTTATGGGTACCCCGGACTTTGCATTACCAACCCTAAAACGCCTCCACGAAACCGAACATACAATATCTCTGGTCGTGACGCAACCGGATCGACCAAAGGGGCGAGGCCGCAAAATAACAGCCCCTCCTGTAAAGAGAGTAGCCAACGAGTTGGGGTATGCTATTTTGCAGCCGGTATCCATCAAGACCGATGCGTTTGCGCATAAACTTGGCAAATTAAAGCCAGATTTTCTTATCGTTGTTTCCTATGGTCATATCATACCCGAACGTATCCTCGCAGTACCCCGTTTTGGGGCAATCAATCTGCACGCATCACTCCTTCCAAAATTTCGTGGTGCGGCACCGATTCAATGGGCCATAATAAACAGGGAACAGGAGACGGGTGTTACCACTATGTTCATTGATGGCGGATTGGATACCGGTGATATTCTTTTATATGATAAACTTGAAATTAATCCCGATGATACATCGACTACTCTGTATGAACGTTTGGCTGTTATGGGTGCAAATCTCATGATCAAGACATTAAACGCGCTCGATCTTGGTAGTGTGACCCCCAGACCACAGCGCCGTGATATTGCCACCTACGCTCCTTTGCTAAAAAGTGAGGATGGACACATCAATTGGAAAATGGCCGCCGATGATCTTGATGCATTTATCCGGGGAGTGACGCCCTGGCCAGGTGCCTTTACCTATTGCGGGCAAAAACGCCTGAAAATATTCAAAGCAAGGCCGGCGCTTTTGAAATTCGATGAAATTCCTGGCACTGTTATAAAAGGGTTTTCGGACGAATTACGCGTTGCCACCGGAAAAGGGGCGCTGTCCATTCTTGAAATTCAGGGGGCCTCGGGAAAGCGTCTTTCCATAAAAGATTTCATGCAAGGGGCCAGAATAGGTCCGGGAACAGTTTTGTTCTAAGCCGAGAAAACGCGTGCATTTCCTTCGGCCTCTCCAGGGGAAGTTTCAATTCCAAGAAATTGGAAACTGACTGGGAAAGTTATTTTGTCGTGAAACCATTTTTCAGAGTCGATCATCCGATATTGCACCCCGATATAGATGTACGCCTCATCTCTTTGTGGATTTTAAATACGCTGGGGAAAAAAGGAAGAACACTCGATTTTCTATTTGAAATTGTTCATAACAAGCGTTCTCTTTCGCAAAAGGATCGCTCGCTGCTTAAAGCGCTTGTTTTTTGTGTTTTAAAATGGCGGGGTTTTCTCGATACTATCATTACATATTTCTCAAATATCCGTATCGAAAAAACAGAAATCAATATTTTAAATATTCTCAGGATCGAGCTTTTTCAGATAATCTATTTATCAAAGATACCACCGGCTGCTGCTGTACATACCGCTGACATGACGCCTCCAGGATTACCCGTGGCAGCACGCTCACTCGTGAATGATCACGGGTTTCTTAAAACGTTTCCCCATCTTCACCATATGGATGGGTTTTTTGCAGTCTGCATGAAAAGAGGCGGATGATTACAAGAGTTGTGAAAATATCTGTTCTGGTTATTGCATTTTTTGCTGTTTTTGGCCTAAGCGCATTTCTCACTCTCACCTATATTATAAAGAGAGAGGATCCGATTGTCGTTCCGGATTTGGTTGGAAAAGACGTTGTTTATACCCTTAAAATCTTAACCGATATCGGGCTTAACACAAAAGTGAAGAGATCTGAGTACAGTTCGGATATTCCGGAAGATCATGTTATTTTTCAAGATCCCAAGCCCGGTGCTGAAATCAGAAGAGGGCGGGATATCCGGGTTATCATCTCAAAAGGTGCCAAAACGGTTTTGATGCCGAATCTTCAAGGTCTTTCAATTCAGCAAGCCCGAATTATATTGGAAAATAACGGTCTATGTCAGCGTGAGTTGTCGAGAATTTCCAGTCAGAATATTAAAAGAGATGATATCATTGCTCAGACCCCTAACCCCGGTGTTATGATACTCCGAGGTGAATGCGTCAATCTCCTGGTGAGCATCGGAGTCCAGGCGAAGGCATACCAGATGCCGGATCTACAGGGTCTTTCAATAGAGGATGCTATTTTCCTCATTGAACTGAACAACCTTTTGCCCGGGAAGATAACTTCAAAATTTTATAAAGAGAAACCCCAAAATATCATCGTTGACCAGGAAACCTTGGCAGGTCACCGGGTGATAGAGGGACATATTGTCAATCTCGTACGGAACAGAAAGTCCGGCCGTGGATTGCAAACATATCTAAACGATGTAAAAGGGGTCAATCTGTTCAGGTATAGGCTCGAAAGTGGGTTTTTAAAAAGTCGTATTCGTGTTAGGTTAAACAGTTTTGGTGTTTCAAACGATCTTTTGGATGATTTTATGAAGCCGGATGAAGAAATATGGCTTTTAATACCAAAAGGGAAAGATGCAACTGTTTTTCTTTATAAAGATGATGTTATAGTTAAAAGCCAGGTGTTTGACGCGTGGTAGAACGATGTCGGACCTTAAAAATAAACACGATTTCACTATAAGGGGATATGAACATGAAGCTGTTGGCACCATCTTTACTATCTGCAGATTTTTCGAAACTGAAAAACGAGATAAGTGCTGTTGAGGCGGCTGGAGCAGATTGGTTACACTTGGATGTCATGGACGGCCATTTTGTGCCGAATATCACCTTGGGGCCTATCATTGTCCAGGCAGTAGACCGGCTTGCTTCCCTCCCCCTCGACGTTCACTTGATGGTTGAAGAACCAGACTGCTATATTCCAGCGTTTGCAAAGGCAGGAGCCAGTTTTATTTCTGTCCAGGTAGAGGCCTGCACACATTTAAACAGGACGATTAATCGGATAAAAGAATCCGGTTCAGGTGCTGGAGTTGCCCTGAATCCTACTACCGACCTATCATCGATTGAATGGATACTGGAATCTGTCGATTTCATATTGATAATGAGTGTTAATCCGGGATTCGGTGGTCAAGTCTTTATACCGAACGCTCTGGAAAAGATCAGACGACTTCGCTCGATGATTCAGGATAGAGAGCTGCCTACACGAATTGAGGTTGACGGTGGCGTCAACGAACAAAATATAGAGGAGATTTCTTCAGCAGGCGCAGACATTTTTGTGGCAGGATCCGCTGTTTTTGGTAGCCAAGATTATACCATGACAATCAATAGTTTTAGAAAAAAAGTCGGTCCCTGACGCTCAAGTCAGTGCAATTCACCTTTTGAGGGCATTTGGTGTGTTCAATCTCCAGGTCCCCCAGCCTGTTTTGTTTATCAACCGCTTGGTAGGAACCCAGGGCATACTAACGACCAATGAAATTGAGGAATATCTGAACCGGGTTATCGTATCGAGGTTCAATGACTGCATGGGAGAAACCGTTGACTCCATCCTTAACCTTCCTGCGAAATAGATGAACTTTCCAAAGGACTCGTCAAACGCCTGCAGGATGATTTCAGTCACTTTGGTCCCCGGGTTAGCCGATCTTTATGTGAACTCCATGTGATCAATAAAAATGTGTTGGGATTTGCTAAAAACTTGTAAGAGTAAGAGAAATTAAATCATTAACGTTTCTCAAAAATGACATTCACAGCAGATTCAATTGTAAATCCGATAAAGCCTAAAAACATTTCGGACTTGGGACGTGTTGCAGTAATGGCCAGCACCCAAGCGGATCTTGTCTATTTGTGCCATTTAATGAACATGGATGAGAGCCGTTTCAGAGGACTGTTTATGAGTCGTTTATATATCGGTGACGATGATAATAGAGCGATTTCACTTGCGGGCCCCATGATTGGTGCGCCTTACTCGACAATGATATTGGAGGCACTTATTGCTTGGGGTGCGAACATATTTTTGTTTTTCGGTTGGTGCGGTTCGATTTCACCCAATGTGCGGGTGGGGGATATCATTGTCCCCGAATCATCCATTATCGACGAGGGAACATCAAGGCACTACGAAAACCATGGACTAACTGGAAGCAAAGAAACTGACGCCCTTTCATATTCATCGGAAAGGATAATAAGACAGTTAAAGATTGCCTTAAACCAATGCGGACATCAGTACCATGCCGGTACGATTTGGTCTACCGATGCGATCTTCAGGGAGACCCGTGAAAAAGTCGAGTATTATCAGAAAAAGAATATACTGGCCGTTGAAATGGAGGTTTCTGCTCTTTACAACGTGGGGAGATTTCGGAACGTTGAGGTGGGAGGTGTGCTTGTGGTCTCGGATGAGCTTTCTACTTTTCAATGGCGACCCGGGTTTAATGATAACCGTTTTAAAAGCCGGCGAAAGGCTGTTTGTGAGGTGATATACAGTTTATGTCAAACCCTGTAGATGCAGACATTGTTAAAAGGGTCGAGAACCTCAGAGATAATCTGCACCGGCATAATTACCGGTATTATGTTCTGGATGATCCGGAAATATCGGATGGGGAGTATGACCGTATGATGCGGGAACTAATAAGGCTTGAAACCGCTCATCCAGGTCTTTCAAGCCCGGATTCCCCAACCAGGCGAGTCGGGGCGCCGCCCCTTGAAAAATTTGAGACCGTTGATCACTCAGTACCCATGTTGAGTCTTGATAATGCTTTTAGTGATTCAGATATTATCGACTTTGATCGTCGAATAAAAAAAATCCTTAAACACGATGATAAGATCATTTATACCGCAGAACCGAAGTTAGACGGTATTGCCGTGGAGCTTGTTTATGAAGATGGAAAACTTGGCAGGGCCTCAACCCGTGGTGATGGTGTTCGGGGGGAATTGATAACATCAAATGTGAGAACCATTCGGTCAGTCCCGATTTTACTGCAGAAAAACAAAACAATCAAGGTACCCGCGATCCTCGAAGTGAGGGGAGAGGTTTTTTTGGGCAAAGAGGGATTCAGACAGCTAAATGAGAAGCGACTCCGTCAAAAGCAGGCTCCCTTTGCGAATCCGAGAAACGCTGCAGCAGGATCGTTAAGGCAGCTCGATTCCAAAATTACTGCAAAGCGTCCCCTGGAAATTTTTTTCTATGGGATTGGCATTATCGAAGGTCCAGTTACTCAGTCGCATTGGGAGGCACTGCGGGTACTGCAACTTTTGGGTTTCAGAATTAATCCGCACATTCGACCGAGAATATCTCTTGAGGAAGTTCTTGAATATTATCAAGAACTCAAAGAAAACCGATCGATGCTACCTTATGATATCGACGGTATGGTTGTTAAGGTGGATCGCGTTTCATCTCAACAGCGGTTGGGTACAACCTCCAGGAGCCCCAGGTGGGCCATTGCCTACAAATTCAAGGCGATGCAGGAGATCACCCGAATTGAGGATATCAAAATTCAGGTTGGGCGGACCGGTGTGTTAACACCCGTTGCCCGGCTGATGCCGGTTATTGTCGGCGGTGCAATGGTGAGCCGTGCAACATTGCATAATGAGGATGAGATAGAAAAGAAAGGGATCAGGATCGGAGACGCTGTGCTGGTTCAACGTGCGGGTGACGTGATTCCGGAAGTTGTCAAAGTAATTGTGTCAAAGCGAACAGGAACGGAAACTGCTTTTGTTATGCCGAAAAGATGTCCTGTGTGCGATTCTTTTGTAACTCGAGCTAGAGATGAGTCAGCCACTAGGTGTATCAACTCAACCTGTCCAGCACAGGTAAAGGAACGTATCAAGCATTTTACGTCCAAAGGGGCATTCGATATTGATGGGCTTGGAGACAAACTGGTGGAACAATTAGTCGACAGGGGGCTGTTATCATCTTACGCAGATATTTTTCAACTGGAGGAAGAGCAACTCATCCATCTCCAGCGAATGGGGACGAAATCGGCCCGGAATCTGCTCCTCGCCATTGAGAGGAGTAAAAAGGTTACGTTGAGTCGATTTGTTTATGCATTGGGCATTCGGCATGTCGGTGAACACGTAGCAGGGATACTGGCAGATAAATACCGGATTTTTAAAAGTCTCTCGAATGCATCGACCGATGACCTCAAATCGATTGAAGGAATAGGACCGGTTTTGGCTGAGAGCCTACCTAAATTTTTCAAGCAGAATGAAAACCGGGTTACCATTTCTCGAATTCTGGATTTTGGGGTACAGGTTGTTCATTATAATTTTGAAAAAAGAGATGTGCTGGACGGAAAGATATTTGTCTTAACCGGAACCCTTGTGACCATGACAAGAAGTGAGGCTCGGAACCTCATAAAGATGGCAGGTGGCAATGTGGCCCGCTCGGTGACTCGAAATACGGATTATCTCGTCGTTGGCGAATCACCGGGATCTAAACTCGACCTTGCTAGAGAACGCCACATTGAAATCATTGATGAAGCTGTTCTAAAAAGGCTAATATCAAAAAGTTGAAGTTGAAAAAGCAGAGCGACATCAAAAAGAATAGATTTCCCCAGATGATGTAAGAATTCCTATCTCACGGAAAGCGGGCTGGCAGGACGATTAAAATTGAAACGCATGCAACCACTGGAGAGGTCATGGATAAAAATGTGAGGGCCCGCGCTATTATCAGCGGGAGGGTTCAAGGCGTCTTCTTCAGGATGGAGACGCACCGTGCTGCTGAAAGATATGGGGTTTTCGGATGGGTGATAAATAGAAGGGATGAGACTGTTGAAGCGCTATTTGAAGGAGATAAAAAGTGCGTTGAGTCAATCCTTCAATGGTGCAAAAAAGGACCTCCCCATTCAAAGGTAAAAGATATCAAAGTGAGTTGGGATACGTATTCGGGGGAGTTCACGCAATTTGAAATCAGGTATTAAATATTTAAATAAGGCGATTTATTTGGTCCCCTTGTAAATAAAGCGCCTTATTTTTTTGTATTAAATGGCCGCTTTGAGTTTTTTACCGGGACTGAATTTTACCGCATTGTGAGCCTTAATTTTAATGGAGGCGCCCGTTTGAGGGTTTCGACCCTTGCGTGCTTTGCGGCGGATTTTTGAAAAGGTTCCAAACCCAACTAGTGTGACCTTACCGTTTTTTTTCTTTAAAGCTTTTGTAACATTTGCCATGAAAGAGTTGAGTGCGGCATCAGCCGCAACCTTTGTAACGCCTGCATCCTTTGAAATTGTATCGATTAAGTCTGCTTTAGTCATGGTGTATTTCCCTCCTTTTTTTGTGATTTAAATCAGTTACTGCAGGTAATTACTACAAAGCTTATAACATCTCATTTTCGATGTCAATAGAATTTAGCATCAAAGAATTTTTTATTTATTTTACCCGTGATATCCTCCTGGGAATGGATCTATGAACATCGGTTGGGTCTGATCCCTTTCAACAAAGCTTTGGATCGGACAGCCGCAACCAACATTTCAGCGCTTAAAACAGCGCCTCTGTGAATAATGCGGGATCAAAATCCTGTAAATCATCGATTTTTTCTCCGATCCCAATATACCTTAGTGGAATTTGGAGTGTCCGGCAGATGCCGACAACTATTCCCCCTTTTGCTGTTCCATCTAGCTTGGTCAACGCGATTCCTGTAATGCCAAGGGCATCGTTGAATAGCTTCGCCTGGGACAAGGCATTTTGACCGGTAGTCGCATCTAGAACTAGAAGAATTTCCTGGGGGGCGTCTGTCAGTTTTTTTGAAATTGTCCGTTTGATTTTTTTAAGTTCTTCCATCAGGTTTATTTTTGTGTGGAGCCTCCCCGCCGTGTCAATGAGGACGATGTCCACTTTTTTGGAAACGGCCGTTTCAACCCCGTCATAAACAACAGCTGCAGGGTCTGTTTTCGCCTTTCGCACGACGATTTCAGCCCCCGCTCTTTCAGCCCATATCATCATCTGTTCGGTTGCAGCTGCCCGAAAGGTATCTGCCGCAACAATCAGGACTTTTTTCCCCATAGCGGTATATTTTGCTGCAATTTTCCCGATGGTCGTTGTTTTCCCCACACCATTTACGCCCACAACCATGATGACCCGAAGTCCATCTATATTTTTTCCCGGAGGTGGATTCGCCATCAGAAATGTTTTTATTTCTGATTTGAGTTCTTTTTTTAGCTCATCGGCATCGGATATTTGATTCGATTTTATGGAAATGCGCTCGATCAGCTCCATGGTTGTCCGGACGCCAATGTCCGAAGTGATGAGAAGCGCTTCAAGCTCTTCCAACATCCCTTCATCAATCTTTTTGCTCCCTGCGAAAAGCTGATCAATGTCTGTTGATAGTATTTGCCGGGTCTTGGACAGACCTTTTTTCAGTTGCTTAAAAATACCGGTTGATGCTGATTCATCTTTTTTTTTCAGCCAGTTCAAGGACATTATTTTAGTTTTCTATATATATGCGGTTTGGTTTCAGAGAGGTGGTTCAGAGGGATTATGCGTTTGCTCGATCAAAGTTTACTGATACCACTTTGGAAATTCCCTTTTGTTCCATGGTGATCCCAAACAAAGTGTCCGCAAACTCCATACTCGCTTTATTGTGTGTGATCACCACAATTTGAGTTTTCTCTCCTATTATTTTTACCAGATTGTTAAAACGATAGATGTTGGCATCATCGAGCGGCGCATCGATTTCATCCATCAAACAGAACGAGGTCGGTTTGATTAGATAGATTGAGAAAATCAAGGCAATGGCAGAGAGCGCCTTTTCCCCTCCAGAAAGGAGGCTCATTCGGGTCAGCTTTTTCCCGGGAGGATGGATTAAAAATTCGACACCGGTATTCAAAATATTTTCTGGTTGAGTGAGTATAAGTTTGGCCGAACCCCCTTCGAACAAACGAGGAAATACTTCATCCAGTTTTTCATTGATCAAATGAAAAGTAGCCATAAACCGTTCCTTGGTAATCTTGTTGATCTTCTTGATTACCTTATCAAGGTCATCTAATGCCTTAGTGAGATCATCGCGCTGTATAGATAAAAAATCGTACCGGCTTTTTAGCTCCTCAAATGCCGATATGGCACCCATATGGATATCACCGATTTTGTCCATTTTTTTTCTCAAATCAGCCAATTCATTTTCCATTTCTTCAGTTGGCATCCCCCGGAGTTTTTCAATCTCCTCTGATCCGCCTTCGGTTTTTCGATTAAGGTCTGCTCTCAATGCGGCAGGAGGTTTTCCATAACGTTCTTGCAACCGGTCTGAAATATTCTCACGCTTGATCCGCCGCTGGGATTGTTCTAGTTCGAGAAGGCGAATTTTTTCCAGTAATTGCTCACGTTGATGCTGTATACCGGATATGATGTCGTCGTTTTCTTCCAGCTTCTCATCAATCGTGTGATATTCATCTTCATTCTGCTCGAGGGTCGCTTCAAGTTGTCTGATAGCATCGTATCTATCTGAGAGGGAACGGCTGTTTCCAACATTTTTTTCTTTCAGATTGGTTATCTTTTCCTTTTTTTGTGTCATCTCCCGAACAAGACGATCGATCTGTTTAATGCCGTCGTCGTGAAACAGATGAAGTCGATTCAAATTGTTAAGGTTATTTTCCAATTTGGCGTTTAATCTTGTCAGTCTGAGTTTGAGCTCAACGATCCTCTCGTTAATATCTTCTGTTTCAGATGTTGCAATCTGAATCTTTTCTGAAAAATTAGCCACTTTGTCCTGCGCTATCTGGATCTCCTCGGTGATTTCAGCCAATGCGCGATGGTAACCTTTCATTTCCTCCTCAATATCATTTTTTTCGCCGAGCAGTTGTTCCTGTTCGAGACGTATGATTTCAAGGTGGCGGCGGGCATGCTTGAGCTCCTCTGTCGTTTTATAAAAAACCTTCTCTGCTTCGATTTCCTTTTGTTCAGCATGCTTCTTTTTGGCTATTATTTTTTGCAGGCGGCTTTCGATTTTCCGAACTTCAGATTCAAGCTTTTTTTGAATCCGGTGTCCGGATTCCAATGCCTGATGGAGTTTGTTGATTTGGCCCTTAATCACTCTCAGTTCATGCTTTTTAGCGAGGATTCCCGACAGCTTTTCTTTACAACCTCCGGTTATGACTCCTTGATAGGAAATTACATCACCCTCTTTGGTGACAATCGTTTGAAGTGGGCCGTTGCGATTCCAGATATCTATCGCCTTCTCGAGGTCATCTGTAACGATGACATGTCCCAACAACGCATCCGTAATCTTTTTAAAGCCCGACTTTACAGTGATATGATTCAATAGCATTTTTGATGGTTCAGGTCTTGTTTTTGGGTCGGACTCCATCGGCCTCACCGATGACATCGGGATAAAGCCGCTTCGTCCGGCACCGGTTTTTTGAAGATATTGTATGGAACCAATGCCCGCTTTTTGATCCTCAACCAGAATATATTGCAAGGATTCACCGAGAACCGCCTCCACCGCTGTTTCAAAAGAGGGCTCAGGTATGATGATATCTGCCATGAGACCGGTGACATTTACGCCTGGATGATTGCCCGCCTCTGGTTGTGTGGAAGCTGGATCCTTTGACGTTGAGCGTTGGGCTTTCATGATCGCCCTGACACCGTCCCGGTACCATTCGAAGTTTTCTTCCATTTTTTTTAGCGTACTATATCTTGATCTGGCCTGGTTGTGTTTAAACTCCATTGCCTGTACCGATTTTACTTGATGGCCGAGTTGATCGGTTTTTTCTAAAAGTTGCTCCCCGAGGATGTCTGTTTGCCGGATGAGATCGGCTTGTTCTTTAATGGCTGAATCCATCCGCTTTTTTGCTTTGGTTTCTTCCTTGATCAGCGCGATTTCTTTTTGCCCTGCGATTTGCTCATCTTTATCTATTTGGTTCAGCTGCCTTTTAAGGTTTTCTTTATTGGTGGATGAGGTTTGGTATATGTTTTTATACCGTGCTTCCCTGGCAACCAGATCCATCAAAGAGGTTTTATAATTTTCTATTTCTTGATTGAGTTGAGACAATCGGTCTTGGGACGCTTGGGCAGCGAACGCCTCTTGGTCTAAAATAGACCTTAGATTCTTAATTTCTTCATTCAGCTCAGCGATCTGATTTTCTACCTGAACAATTTCAGATTTGATGCCCGTATTTTTCTCTTTTTGTTCTCGATGTACTGTGTCAAGATCGGTAACGTCACTGGCGAGTCTTTTGATATCCTGGTCGATGTGGGCGATATCATTTTCTATGCGGTCGACATTCCGTTGGGTTTCAAATTTGAGCGTTCTTTGTTCGGATATTTCTTGACTCTTTTGTTGGCGCTGCAGCTTTATTTTTTCGATGGCCGCGTCGAGCATTTTTAGTTTGGATGTATGCCCAACATCATCATCCTGAAGGGTTTGCAAGAAACTGTTCGTCTCTTCGAGCTGTTGTGTATAATCGTCAAAATAACAAAAGGAAATAAGTATATCGTGTCTTGTGAAGCGGTCCTGCAAGTCTTTATAGATGCCGGCTTTTCTAGCTTGACGTTTGAGGCCGGCCATCTGTCTTTTTACTTCGGCAATGATGTCCAAAACCCGTGAAAGATTCTGATTTGTGGCCTCGACTTTACGAAGTGCCTCATTTTTTCGGCTTTTGTATCGCGAAATTCCTGCGGCCTCTTCGATAAAAAATCTTCTGACTTCCGGGCCAGCATCGGTAATCGTTTCGATTCTTCCCTGCTGGATAACCGCATATGTTTTGGCGCCCATGCCGCTTCCCATAAAGATATTGTGGATATCTTTCAGCCGGCAGGGCTGTTTGTTAATGGAATAGGCGCTTTCTCCTGATCTGTAGAATCGTCGGGTGACCATGATTTCGGTAAAATTTTTTAATTCCTCGGGTGCGTAGCCGTTCTCATTATTAAGGGTTAATGAGACCTCCGCCATGTTCAGGGGAGATTTCCCATCCGCTCCATCAAAAATGACATCTTCCATCGACTTTCCGCGGAGTTGTTTGATGCTTTGTTCGCCCATGACCCATCGAAGTGCATCAACGACATTGCTTTTTCCACAACCATTGGGGCCTACGATCGCCGAAATACCCGGAGGAAAGGAAATGCTGGTTTTTTCAAGAAAGGACTTAAATCCGGTTACTTCCAGCTTTTTTAGTATCACGGGAAAAAACCTCCTGTTTTAGCGTCTCATTCTTTTTGCTGTTATCTATTTGTTGATGAACTCGTAAAAAGATCATATTGCTCTCCAAATGACTATATTGGGGCGTTTAGATAAGTGATACTAAATTTCAAGAACTCGTCGTAACCTCCTCAAACAGCTTGAAATTCTTAACGCACCATCTATCAAAATACTTTATCCCAAAATGCTCAAAGTCGTTCGCAAATGACTTTTTACGAGACTGTTATTTGTTGGTGTTTATAATAAATAATTTATAACAGGAAAAACTCGGTTTGTAAAGGAAAAAACACCATAAAGTGTATATTTTTCAATTGATAAATACAAGATATGGTAGAAAACCTTAAAAGTGAGGCCGTTTCCCGCACCCATGACCGAGGCTTTGATTCCAGCGATAGGGGGATAGGGACACTTGGTTTCCCATTTTGGCGGGATATTGTTCAAAGGGGTAGAAATGAGTTAAAAAATTTGACTCAGAAAAAGCTTTGTCCGCTCATGGGTCGGATGGGTGAAAAAATGCTCAGGGGTCCCCACTTCTACAACGGCACCCTTATCCATAAAAATAACTCGATCAGCTACTTCTCGTGCAAAACCCATTTCGTGGCTGACCACTACCATGGTCATTCCTTCTCTGGCTAAGGTCTTCATTACGTCGAGAACCTCACCGATCATTTCAGGGTCGAGCGCAGAGGTGGGTTCGTCAAACAACATTACTTTTGGGTCCATGGCAAGCGCCCTCGCAATGGCGACCCGCTGTTGCTGTCCACCGGAAAGGTTGTCGGGAAAGACTTCCGATTTGTCGGTTATCCCCACCTTTTCCAACAGTTCCATCGTCTTATCTTGTGCCTTTTGTTTTGATCTTTTTCTAACCACTTGCTGAGCCAGCATAATATTGTTGAAAACGGTTTTATGTGGGAACAGGTTAAATGATTGAAAAACCATCCCGACTTCAGCCCGCAACTGGTTGATGTTTGTTTTTGGATCCAGAACGTCAATACCATCGATTATGATTTGGCCCGAGTCCGCGGTTTCAAGGCGATTTAAACATCGAAGATATGTGCTTTTGCCGGATCCGGAGGGCCCGCAAACCACAATCACTTCTCCGGGTTCAATTTTCGTCGAAACATCAACCAGCGCTTTGACTTCATGCGGCTGCGTAAATGTTTTATAAATATTACGGACATCAATCATACGATAGCCATCTTTTTTTCAAGACGTTGGACATACATGGAAAGTGTAAAGGTTAAAACCAAATAAAGCGCCGCTGCTGCCAAATAAATTTCAAAAGGCTGCAGACTCGCTGTTACCGCTTCCCTTGCAGCCTTGGTCAATTCGCGAATTGCAATGATTCCCAGCAACGAGGAGTCTTTTATAAGACTGATAAACTGGCCTGCAAGAGGTGGCAGAATTCTTCGCATCGCCTGGGGAAGAATGATATGCAGCATCGCCTGGGAGTATGACATCCCCAGGGATCGTGCGGCTTCGGTTTGCGTCCGGTGAATGGACTGTATTCCCGCTCTGACGATTTCCGTGACATAGGCGCCGGCAAAACAGGAGAGAGACGCCACACCGTACCAAAAAGCCGAAAGACGACCGAAGCCATACGTGGCAAGCAGGTCGTTTATCAGTGTCCCCAGGACAAAATACCAGATCAGTATTTGAACCATCAAGGGGGAGCCCCTGATCAATTCGATATATGCGATCGTGAACCACTTTAATGCCGGGTTTGAGGAGACGCGTGAAAGCCCGCCGATGATACCGATGATAATTCCAAAGATGGTTGCTATTACACTGAGCTTCAGGGTGAACCACAGGCCGATAATCAGAAGGCCCGGCTTCCACTTTTGGTAAACAGCAAGCGTATCGCCGGGCATTATGAGATCAGATTCTTCAACGCCGATGCTTCCTGCAGGCACCTGGTATGATTCAGAACCGCCCATACCCTTGATTGTTATCGTAGCTTCCTTTTCTTTGACAACAATTGCTTCAACCTCGCCGTCTATTTCAGACGTGATTTCAATGTCATCCTTGTATACAAAATAAATGGGCAGGCGGTTCCATCGCCATATATACTCAATTTTCTGTGATGCATAATAAAACGAGCCGATCAAGATGGAGAGAAATAAAAAGAAAACACCCACCCATATATAATAAGCGGTGGGCCTATTGAATTGCCGTCGATTTTGCGATTTTTTCAGCATCAGTTTTTTTCTTTTCCGTATAAAGTTTTTTTCATATCTGGTGGGGATTGATGAACTCGCCGTTTTATCATTGAAAATGAAACAGGCCAGCCACGTCTGAACAGATGTGACTGGCCTGTTTTTACATACATACCGAATATAATTTATATGGATGGTTTACTCAAGTTCTTTTTTCCAATCTGAGCCGATAATCCACTTGTTATAAACTTTATCATAGAAACCATCGCCTTTGGTTTGTCTTAAGAAATTATTAAGAAAATTAAGGAAATCCGGGTCACCCTTATTTATTGCCCAGGCAAGGGGCTCATAGGTAAACGGTTCGTTTAAGAAAACAGTTTTTCCCTTGCCCTGGGATCCATAAAGAAATCCAATGAAAGGAAGATCGTATACCAGAGCGTCGGCATTCCCATTAATGACCTCAAGACCTGCTTCCGCTTCAGATTCAAAAGACTTATAAGTTGCTTTGGGAATCATGCGTTTGATGGCCTGTTCGCCTGTGGTTCCCAGCCGAGATGTCAGGATATATTTGGGATCATTGAGATCTTTGTAGGATTTTACCTTCCCTTCATGCTTTTTGTTCAACAAAACGGCTTGTCCGACAATAATGTAATGATTTACAAAATTAATTTTAAGATTTCTTTCCTGGGTGATGGTCATACCCCCCATGAGAATATCGAATTTATCGGTCATCAGCGCAGGAATTATGCCGTCCCATGCTGTATTGACCGGGACAAATTTTACCCCCATGGCTTTTGCCAGTCTTCTGCCGTAATCCATGTCAAATCCGATAAATTTTCCTTTTTTATTGGTCATTTCAAACGGGACATACCCGGATTCAAATCCGACGCGAAGCTCACCTCTCTTAAGAATTTTTTCAATCGTCGATTTTTTTGCCAGTTCGATGTCGGCTCCTAAAACCGGTGTAGAAATGAAGATACAAACGACTGCCAGTGCCACCAGTACCTTTGAATTGCATTTTTTCATACCTCAACCCCCTTTTTTTATTGTATTTGGTTTGAAGATCGGCGACTTTGGGTGTCGCATGATTCTACAAGGGTTAATAAACCCAAGTTTGGCACCTCCTATCGACCGGAGCGTCGCCTTTGTCTACACTTCGGGCGCTTAATTTTAATCGCTTCTGATCGATTTTCCATGAAAACGACCCCGGATGGAAAAGGGAAGCATGTGTGTATGTCAATGAGTGAAATCAAAAGAAAATGAAAGTCAATCATTTCTCGATTTTAGTCTTTTTCAATCTGTAAAGAGGCTTTTTAAAAACATCTTTTAAATCAGACGGAGTATAGGTCTCGTGAGACAAGTCGGACCGCCCCCACCTTTTTTGCACAGGTTTTCGCCTTCAAACTCAAATACATCTGCACCTTCATTTTCGAGCATTTCCTTTGTTATCGGGTTCCCTGAAATAACGATGCAGTTGCGGGGTGCAACAGCCAGAACATTGCATCCCAAAGAATCATATTCCGTATCTGGAACTTCGATCAGTTTAATTCCTCTAGAGATCAAGAACTCCCTGAAAAAAACCGGCATCAGTCGAGAATACACAACAGCCAAGTCTTTGTCGATTGGACTGATGATCGACATTAAATGAAGACAGTCGTCCTTACCATGCCAGTGCGGCAACGGCACGCTGATAATTTCATCGGCAATGCCGGAATTGACTGTAAGTGATTTTAGCTGTTGAATACCCTCCATATTGCTTCTATAGGTCAATCCGACAGCGATTGTTCGTTGATCAAGCCAAACCACATCGCCTCCCTCCAATTTCCCACCGCCTCGAATTGTACCCAGGATAGGTATACCCAATTCAGCAAGGTGCTGTCCCATGGCAGGCGGTTCGGTTTGTCTTTGTTTTTTACTCATTTGACACAGGATCGCTCCTTTTTTTGTGATGAGAGCCGGGTCGTGTGTATATATGGAATCGGGTCCGGTATTTTCGTTTCCGGGCAGATAATAAATATCAGGTACCTCTTTTTGTAATCGGGTTGCAAAGCATTCGAATTCTTCGATCGCTTTATCGTAGTCCAGACAGCCGGTATAATTCAAATCTTTCCAGTTTTTGTTGATATGATCCTGACTATAGAATGCATCTCTTGGATGTTTAAGTAACAACCGCTCAATTTTCCCTGTTTCAGACTGACAACCCTGTTTCATGAAGCCCTCCCTGTTTGATTTATTCATTAATTTTTTTTTGATAAAGTTGACAGTTTTGAAAAAAGTCGAAATTAGACGGCAAAGTAAAAAGCTTCAAATTAAAGGCGTGTAAATCCTGAGGAATGGGGCCTACTTACAGTACGCTACAATGACGAAGGATGCAGCGCAACACAGAAGTTGGACTTTTTACGAAGCCGTCAAAGTTCAAAAAGACAAAAGATCGATGATAAGGATCGTTCAAAACAGGCTGTTATTGCGCTTGACACACCTGTTTTGAGGCAGGTATTAAAATGATGCTTGATTGAAAGGGTCAACCTGTATCGGTCATGAAAGGCTCTAATATCCGGTTTAAAGGAAAAAAACCATGTCAAAGAAATCGATAGATATCGAGAAAATGTTGAACCATCCTGAAGTTCAAAAGATAATCAGCCATATCAATCCGGAGCTTATCGAGCGAAGGGCCTATGTTCCTACAG
>Ga0187833_10000484_pt1 | contig 45804 bp, 39 predicted proteins | sample ETNtaG_37_FD_167968 | JGI IMG/M metagenome (GOLD analysis project Ga0187833, IMG submission 167968) | Marine microbial and viral communities from oxygen minimum zone, Eastern Pacific Ocean - ETNP2014_SV_400_PacBio MetaG (Illumina Assembly) | ecosystem: Environmental > Aquatic > Marine > Hypoxic...
ATCCTGACCTGGGAATCGACGGGAAAAGCGTTGCATCAAACTCACCTGCTCATCCATTTGCGGCGGCTTGGTCACCTCAACCTCTTCGTCTACTGGGCCTCTCAAAGGATCGTGTTCTCCCAATAGTGTCAAGTTCTCCGCTTCTGGTCTGTAATATGCCCTAGCAACTCGATCAGAAACGACAGGATGAATATCACCAAAATCCTGGGTTCTTTTAACGACGGCGATAGCATGGCGCACGGGAACTATGGGAAGATCAACTCCATGGTGGGCAAGTAGAGCGCTCGTTCGGAAACCAGCTTCCACGATTACAGTCCCGGCATGAATGATGCCTTCAGAAGTTTCGACGCCTGTGATTTTTTCATCAACGGTTGTCAGTGTTACCGCCTCCGGACCTATGCGAACTTCAACACCAAGAGAGCGTGCTGCGGCTACAAAAGAATTCGCAACGGTCGAGCCGTCCGCGTATCCTGAATTTGGCTCCCACGCCCCCGCTGCAACATCCTCAATCGATAATCGAGGCTCAATTTGACTAATTTCATACCTCGAAATGTAACGGGCATCAATCCCAAGCCCCTGTTGCATTTTTATCACGCTGTGACCATGTTCAATTTCATCTTCAGGGAACAGCACAAGAAAACCAACTTTGCGGAATCCGCTCTCGCCTACTCCGACAATGTTCTCCCAATCTCCGTACATCTCACGACCGTACATAGTGACTTTCACAAGCGATTCCAGTTGATAGTGCATACGAACAATTGCACTTGACCAACCAGATGCTCCAGACGCTATCGCATCTTTTTCGATCAGCACGATCTTACCTGCATTTCGTTTTGCCAAATGCCAGGCAGTCGAGGCACCGTGAACTCCTCCCCCGACAACAACAATGTCTGCAATATCAGCCATCAGATGACAACTCCAAGGTTTAAAACCAATATCCAATATGGATGCTTTAATGTACTCGTAAGCCATTACTTTGGCACAATAAACAAGGCTAGGACATAGGTCCTATCACCAACCACAGCCAAGTAATATTCATCTCAACACTCACAGTTACCCTGAAATGGCAATCCCAAACAGGTCATTAGAAAGTTAAGAATCAATCGATGGTCCTAGAAAAACTCAAGAATATTCCTGACCCCACCTTCGTCCATGCCGAACCACTTACCGATTTCATAGCAAGGCTTTTCACAAGTGCAGGAATGCCCAGCAACGAGGCTCTACTATGTGCTGAAGTCCTTGTTGACGCCGACTTGAACGGTATCGACACTCACGGTGTCTGCTACAACCTCGATCTTCACTATCTCACCGGCCTCATGAACGGTTACATCAATCCAACCCCGGATGTTCAAATAACCCATGAGACGCCGGGTACCGCGGTCATCGACGCTGACGAAGGCATGGCGATGATAGCGAGCGTTAAAGCTATGCAACTAGCAATTGAAAAAGCCAAGAACACCGGAATAGCATCCGTAGCGGTAAAGAATTCCTCGCACTATGGTGCCGCAGGTTATTACGCCCGTCTCGCCCTAGAGCACGATATGCTCGGCTTTTCGATGTCCTCTGGGGGTGGTCGAGTGATAATACCAATGAACGGTCGATACCCATGGATGGGAACAAACCCAATGGCATTTGCAGCTCCAGCAGGTAAGGAACCCCCATTTGTAATCGACATGGCTTCCTCAACCACATCATATGGAAAAGTTTCGATAGCCCAAGCTTTTGGGATAGACATCCCCCAAGGATGGGCGCAGGACGCTGACGGCAAGGCCGTGACAGACATCACTCGACGAGGGGAAGCTATAGGCCAACCACCTTTAGGGGGCACATATGATCAGGGTGCCCATAAAGGTATGGGGATCGGCATGATGGCCGATGTGCTCGGCGCTGTGTTGCCGGGTGAAACATTATCAGGAATGCTGCTCGAAAATCCCAAAGGAGGGCGATTCTGTCATTATTTTCAAGCTACCCGCATCGATGGGTTCCGGCCCGCAGAACAGTTCAAAGCTGACATGGATGAAATGCTGCGAACACTACGATCCCAAGAACCGGCACCAGGATCACCTGATATCCAGTATCCCGGATACCCAGATGCGCAGTATGTGGCAAAACGCCAAAAGACCGGCATACCTTTACCTCGACACACGGTAAGTTATTTCAGAAAAATGGCCAAGCAACTAAACGTGGACTTCACAATCACTGACTAAAAATATTTACTGCTTCGACTGACATATCTTTAAACGGCAAGCCACCGTTTTAAACGGCGGCTTGCCACAAGCGTCAAGCCGCGAGGCTGACTATAAGCCGAGTCCTGTACCGGTTCAACGAACCGGCGACGGCCATCCATCTAGACCTGCAGTTACCCGCAGGTTCAAGCAACCAACCCGAAAGCTACCCGAATCCGGTCAACGCTTCCCTATTTGGTCTTGCACCGAGTGAGGTTTACCTAGCCCCGCATGTCACCATCCGGGCGGTGCGCTCTTACCACACCTTTTCAGCCTTACCAGTACTTTCATACTGGCGGATTATTTTCTGTTGCACTATCTGTCGGGTCACCCCGCCCTGCCGTTAGCAGGCACTCTGATTCATGAGGTGCTCGGACTTTCCTCCCCTGCAACTAAATGCAGCGGCAACCGCCCGTCACCCTCGCGACACATACAAGGGTACTTGTTGCAAAGAGTCCGTGAAAGAGACAACGCATTGTATTGAAAATATGGCGATTGAATCATAGAAAACAATATTGCAACTATAGAGTCGTGTGTAGAATCCACGTTGAGGTATCACAGGAATGACCACAGACACGACGCTTGAAAACAAATCACTGATCGCCCATCTGTTAAGACGTGCGGGTTTCGGTGGCACTGTTACAGAACTTAATCATTTCTCAAATATCGATTACGAACAAGCTGTCGATCACCTTTTAGACGCGGTAGACACAGCTTCACTACCACAAGATCTGATCAGGCGTTATCACATTGACCAGTCGGACCTGCGTACAGGTCTCAGTTCAGGATCCAACTGGGTGTACAGGATGGCGACAACCGACGCTCCTCTAATTGAAAAAGTGGCTCTGTTTTGGCACAGGGTTTTTGCGACCGCACAAACCAAGTTAATCCAGGGCAAGGTGATGACTACACAGATCGAGATGTTTCGCCAATACGGGCTCGGCAATTTCCGCGAAATACTTATCCAACTTTCCAAAAACCCAGCGATGATCTTTTTTCTGGACAATCAAGACAATCACAAGGATTCCATCAATGAAAACTACGGGAGAGAATTACTTGAACTTTTCTCGATGGGGGTCGGCAATTACACCGAAGAGGACATAAAAGAATGCTCTAGGGCTTTCACAGGATGGACTGTAGCAAATACAGATTACATGGCACTAAAGATGCGCAATAACACGATGAGACCATATGGTTATATCGCATGGCAATTCAAATACGATGAGAACGATCATGACAATGGAGTAAAAACTTTTTTAGGAAATACCGGTAATTTCGACGGTGAAGATGTGATCGACATCATAGTCAAACAGCCAGCGACAGCCGCATTTATCTCTCGTCATCTTTATCACTATTTCGTAGCAGATGAATTGCCAGTTCCACAGTGGCCACATTTTCCACCAAAAGATCCAAGCGCAATAGATGTCATGAGCGATGCATATTTTGAATCTGGGTACAGCATCAAAGCGATGCTTCGAGCACTTTTTCTATCCGACTCATTCAAATCACAGTCGGTTAGTTATGCACGTATAAAAAGCCCTGCTGAGCTAGTCGCAGGCACACTCAGACTTGCAGAGGCATTCCAATGGCCGACCAATGATGTTTACGCCGCCACCGCAGCGAGCGGATTTATGGGTCAAAGTCTTCTTGCGCCTCCAAGTGTAGAAGGGTGGATGGGTGCAAACGACTGGATCTCAACCGGTTCAATGGTGCAAAGGGTTAATTTTGCCAGCGAAATCATGGGAGATCTTGAACGCCCTGGAATTCGTAACATCGTAGACCAAGTAAAAGCGGAATGCGGGTCAGACGATTCACCTGAAACCCTCGTAGATGCTTGTCTCATACAACTCGGTTGGCTGGAAGTATCAGACGAGACCCGATCTGAGTTGATGGAATTCGCTTCACTTAACAACTCAGACATTGACCATCAGGTCTCCTCAATATTACAGCTAATAGTATCGACTCGGGAATACCAACTAATTTAACTCTTAACGACCATGATTACTAAAACAGATGAACAAGAGAAAATCAACTACATCGACACCGTAGGTTTTGGAGCAGATATTGGAGGGCGCGGCTTTCATCTTCCCGTAGACATTTCGATTAGGACTGATGGGCGCGTATACGTAATAAATCGCAGCCCAATGCATCGTCTTGGAATTCGCGTCGGCATATGCGATGTGCTCCACGGTTGGTATGGCGAATTTGGAGGTGACGGCAAAGGCGACGGACAGTTTACTGGCCCAACGGCAATTACCCACGATTCAGATGATCGTATCTACGTTGCTGACGAAGAATTAAATCGAATTACAATCTTCAATTCAGATGGGGAATTCAAGTCGAAGTGGGGAGAGTATGGAACCGAGCCAGGGCAAATCAATGGCCCATCAGCCCTGAAAGTAACTGCTGATGGCAATCTTTTGATAGTTGACCACCTAAATAATCGCATACAAAAAATGACTCCAGACGGTGAATATCTATCCCACTGGGGTTCACAAGGCATAGCCGAGGGACAGTTCAATCTGCCTTGGGGTATCGATACCGACCATGCCGGCAACGTTTATGTGGCGGACTGGCGGAACGATCGTATACAACATTTCTCCGAAGATGGCGAGTTCATTGACATGTACGGCTCATCAGGTAGCGATGACGGCCTGTTTAATAGACCTGCCGATGTAGCCGTTGACCAAGATGGTTTCATATACGTAGCAGACTGGGGGAACCAACGTGTGCAAGTATTTGATCAGCTCTGGAATTTTCATACGTCACTGCGCGGGCAGGCAACAGTCTCGCCATGGGCACAAGAATACTTAGAAGCCAATGCTGACGAACTTGACGCGCGATCAAGATTCGACCCATATATAGAAGTTGACACAGATGACCAACATGAGGTCTCAGCAAGAGTAGAAGCCTATTTCTGGGATCCTATCGCTGTGGAAATCGATCCAGAAGGGCAGTTGATAGTAGCCGATTCACTTAGACATCGATTACAAATCTACCAACGTCTGGCTGATTGAAGCACCAAGCCCGATAGCATATAAATATTTCAATATTGAACGAGTTCGAGTATAAAGAAAAGTAGGAGCTTCAGAGTGGTTGTAAAACGAGAAAAGGTCTTAGTTGTAATTCAACTCTCTGGAGGTAATGATTACCTGAATTGCATTGTGCCCTACGAAAATGGTCACTACAAAGACGCTCGACCCAACATTAAAATCACAGATGACCAAGTGATTCCTCTTGATAAGGGATATGGTTTGAACCCCGGGATGAATCCAATTAAAGATCTCTATGATCAGGGTAAAGTCGCGATTATTCATGGTATCGGATACCCAGTACCTAATCGCTCACATTTCAGATCAATGGACATATGGCACACGGCTGAACCGACAACCGTTGGTTCGAAAGGCTGGTTGGGACAGGCAATCGCTCAACTTGACCCCATTGGAAGGAACGTAGTCACTGCAGTTAATTTCGCCAACGGACTTCCTCGTGCACTCGCTGCACCCAACGTACCGGTCGCATCAGTTGCTGATCTAGAAAATTATGGATTGCTGACAGGCGTTGCGGGTGCCGAACAACGAAACATGGCCCTAAATACTTTCAGCCGAATGTATACGCCTCTTATAGGAAGCGGTGCGGTGATGGACTACCTAGGTCAGACTGGCCTTGATGCTATGCGGGGCGCCGACATTCTAAAAGAAGGACCTAAACGATACACATCAAACGTTGAATACCCTGAAAATCCGTTCGCCAAAAGCATGAAAGCCGTCGCTCAAGTGCACTTCGCTGATCTCGGTACAAGAATTTTCTACACTCAATACGGAAGTTTTGACACACATACCGATGAGGTTGCGCTTCAAAAACGTCTCTGGGAGGACATTTCTAGTTCAGTGGCTGCATTTTTTCAGGATCTCGAAGAGCACCAACTCGGTGATGAAGTAACGATATTGATGTTCTCAGAATTTGGTCGTAGAGTCCGAGATAACGGAACAGGAACCGACCACGGTTCTGGTGGAGTAGCCTTCATACTAGGCAACCAGATAAAAGGGGGACATTACAATGAATATCCCTCGCTGGATCCCGTGAAGCTTATCGAAGGTGACCTTGCATTTAATAACGATTTTCGGGGTCTATACACAGACATCTTAGAAGATTGGCTAGAAGTCGAAGCACGGCCTATTGTGAATGGTGTTTTCGAAAAAGTTCGCCCGTTCTCTTGTTCTGACTGATCTGACCAATACGGTGAAAAAATCAGGCCGCCATATCGTACACTAAATTCGCGGAATTACCTCTACCGAATTATCACCGACAACAACACGTTCCAAGATTGCCCTAATCGCTATTCGAGCAACTGATGTGTCATCGCTATGCACGCCGATCAACAGATCTTCGATATCTGGTGGTTGTACACTTTCCTGAGCAGCTCCAGAACGGGCGTATTCAAGACGCTTTAGTGGACCTTCCAAGTCTCTCAATGTTCCGTAAGCTGAAGCCACAGAACGAACAACGCGATTAAACTCTCGTTCGGCCTCAGCAATCTCCTCGGCCATCGAATGACCCACAGTTGGCCTAATCTTTTTCTTGATTCGCTTACCCCAACCTTCTATTCTATAAAACACCACCCATTCCAACTCATCAGCATGTCTTGAAGAGTGCCTTGAACCCAGTTCTGTTCGTTCCCTAGTGGCACTACGCGAGGGGCATTCATAATAGCGATAAGTTTTTTCCACCAAAGTGCCGTCATTACGCTTCCAAGCTCTTCGTCTTGTAAGTCCAAAAAGACCTCGTCCGCAAAGATGGCAACGAGCAACTCCACCTAATAAATAGGGCGGCTCCAAACCTTGTTTTCTAATGGGGGTTCGTGATGCCGTTACCCTCTCGGCTCGAACAAAAATATCCCGCTCCACTAGTGGCTCATGGTTTCCTGCTATGCGAACTCCGTAACGCGAATAAGTGCCGAGATACGTTCGATTTTTTAAAATTCCTGAAATCGCTAGTGCAGACCATGGACGACCAGTTCGAGTAAGTTGGCCGCGCTCATTTAGTGAGCGCGCTATTACTCTCATACCGGGGCCACCCAAAGGCTTTGAATCAGCAGAATGCCACGGTCCAGCGTATGTCTCAAATATCTCCTGAACGATTGCAGCTTCGTGCTCAACTGACTTCAACATACCGTCAGATCCTGCTCGATATCCATACGGAATGCGGCCAAGCACCTCACCGCGGGATGCTTTAGCAACAATAGCGTCTCTGATCTTAGCTTGCCGTTGAGGAGACCTATCTCCTAACCCGAGTAACTCCTCGCCGCTCTGAAGTGCATCCGGACGATCCGGATCAGTACAACGAACTTCTGTGCCAAGCCGGTCTAACTCCAATAGACGAGCCACTAAAGTCTCAAGATCTTCTGCTATCTGAGAAGCATCTGTAACCAGTACTAAAGCTAACCGGGCATTCTCTCCGGTAAAAGACGCAACCATTTTCCGGTATCGATCATGACGTGCATCAAAATCATTAGGCGTCTCACCAACGACAGGTTCATACCAATCGATCAACTGGTGAGAATTTCGCTCGCAGTAGAGCTCTATCTCTGCCCTCGGATGCAGGCCGCTACTGACAGATAAAAACCCTTGACCATCCGTTGGTGTAGCGAGCGCGATCGAAGTTTGAGGTAGTTCATTATGAAATCCTACGGCACGCAATTATTCTTCTGACAACAGAGCCCTGCCACAGCTGCAAGGAATTGGGCCATCCGAATTACGCAAACGAGTAAGTTCTCCGACGGGCAGTCGAACAGCACACCCTTGGCATATTCCCCGTTCTACCTTCACTACTGCGACTCCACGGTTGGAGCGAAAAAGTCGGTGGTACCTAGCTAAATCTTCATCGGGAATCTCCGAAGCTTCGGCATTCCTTAATTCAAGCATTTTGTTGAACTCGTTCCCTTTTTTAGCTTTCTTTTGTCGGAGCTCAATAAATCTATTAGTCCAATGCTTTTCTTTTTCAACAAGTTCCTTCGTAAGATCTTCAAACTGCTGACGTGCATGTTCTGCAGCGACCTCAGCAGGTGCTATCGACTCTTCAACTTGAGCTAGATTACGTCGGGCTGCCGAGTGTTCAGTCTCGATTGCTGTCAATTCACGCACATTGGTAATAGAGCCATCATAAAGACGGGTTTCAAGCTCACTTACCTTGTCTTTCAAAGTTGCAAGATCAGATTCAAGGCGCGCAGTCTCTACTTTGGCCTCTAGTTCGCGGAGACGTATTTTTTCACAATCATCTCTCAACTCCGGAAGTCCACCTTCGGAATTGAGCTCTTTCTCCACTTGCCGGTACTCGCGCCGCCTCAGCGCTAGGGCCTGGTCCGTGTCCTGTAATGAAAGGAGTGATTTTGCAATTGTCACGTTTTGATCCTAAAGCCAAAAGTCAGGTAGAAATGTAAAAGGGACCATTGAATACTAGTCCTATGAAAACTTGTGTCAAATTTACGGAGAATTTCCAACAGCCTACAGTAGACAATTGTAACCAGTAGAGAATCCCGACCGTGTATCCTCAGTGTTGAAAATACTGATTTACTCATAAACTTATTTTATGAATTGGATTTTTGATAAGCCTTGGAGGCTCGATTGACCGACGTCGACAGTTCCTATCTACTTCCGCCATTCCTCAAACGGCGTGCGCGTACTCGAATCGTTTGCACCATAGGTCCAGCCACTGGAACATTGCCACGGATCAAGCGGTTAATTCGAGCAGGAATGTCGGTCAGCAGGCTAAACCTCAGCCATGGATCATGGGACGACCACAACCACTACGTCAGGATCATTCGGCAGGCTGCCCAAGAAATGGGTGTAGCGGTTGGCATCCTTGCAGACCTTCCAGGACCTAAGTATCGAGTCGGAGAGATGACTAAACCTGAAATCATCTTGTCGATAGGCCAGCGCTTTCTACTTCAATCGGAACCTTGCAAAGGAACCGCTGAACGTGCAAACGTGTGGCCTCTAGGTTTGCCACAAGATCTAAAAAAAGGTGCCCAAATACTTCTTGACGAAGGTTCTGTCGAGCTTCGGGTTGAAAATATCGTTGACGATAAAATCCACTGTCGGGTAACGACAGGCGGCATCATGAAACCGAACAAAGCCGTTACGGCTCCTGGGAACACGACGACAGTCGATTATTTCACGCCTGAAACCGTAGAGGCACTGAAGTTCGTAGAGTCATCTGATATCGATTTCATCGGACTTTCTTACGTTCGCGATGGAGAAGATCTACGTCAAGTTCGAACACGTCTACAAAAGGTCGGTAAAGCACCACAACTAGTAGCAAAAATTGAAATTCAACAAGCAGTAGATAACCTAAACGAAATTCTCAGTGAATCAGACGCGGTGATGGTTGCTCGCGGCGATTTAGGGGTTGAACTACCCTTCGAGCGAGTTCCTTCCGTACAAAAAAGAATAATTCGTATGGCAAATGAAATCGGGAAACCGGTTATCACAGCCACCCAAATGATGGAATCGATGATCGAACAGCCATCGCCGACGCGGGCAGAAGTCACAGATGTTTATAACGCGGTTAGAGATGGTACTGATGCCATCATGCTTTCTGCAGAAACCTCTGTAGGTAAATTCCCTTACAGGGCAGTAACTGCAATGACTCGCATAGCCAAAAGAGCAGAACGGTATCTCGACTATCCAATGCACGCGAGTAGACGCAGAAATGCTGCATCAAAAGGCGGCGTAGCAGTAGACGATGCCATTGCAGATGCCGCAGTGGTTACCGCTGCAAGCTTAAACGCAAAAGCAATAGTGGCATTTACAGAATCTGGTAGCACCGCCGGAAGAGTGGCAGCATACAGACCGTCTAAACCATTATTGGCCTTAATTACTGATATCGTAACTGGATCGAAATTAGCGCTGCGGTGGGGTGTGATTCCAGTGGTCGTCAGGGATTATCCTGACATTCAAAACATGTTCACTGCAGGTTCAAATTTAGCACTAGAAACCAAGATAGCTCGAAAAGGTGACGTCATTGTCGCTGTAGTTGGACTTCCCATTGGCGTTCCTGGAACAACAAATCTGCTTCGTGTGATTACACTGCCTGAGCCTATTACACACAAAGACTAACGCCATTTCACCATACTGAAAATAACTCAGGATTCCTGTTTGATATTTGGTTCATCTGCCGCCCGTTCAACTGCTTCGCGAAGTTGAATCAGATCATTTAGATCGGATGGTTCATTACCATAACAAGCAGCATTAAATCGATTTGTGACCACATCCACGGGCGCCCCAGGAAGAAATACGTGTAAAGCTGGCAAACGCTCGTTAGGAGTCACGTTTGGGTCAAAAAGCATCCCGCGTTTAATCGCATGACTAAGAGTGTCGAAATAGAGCAAAAACGCTTCAGCAATTCCAGTTTCAGCACCTGGAAACCTCCAAACAGACCGGTTCGCTCGGCCTCGCATCCAACTCGGCACAAGACTTGACAATAGTTTCATCATGTCAGCCTTCGCATCAGCTTCACCACGAATCGATTCTCTGTCTAAATCATCTCGGACATTGAAGCGTCTAGAAAATCGACGATAAGCGAATATAAAAATGAAAAACAAAAGAACCACAAGAAGTATCGAGAGTGGCCATCTAATAGCGTCAACCGCATAATCGACACTACCTTCGACACGATCAGAAGCTTCGTTCATCAAATCTTGAGACAAGGGGGCCGAAGTCATTAATTCTTTTTCTACTTCTTCTCCTGTGCCAAATACATTTTGCAACCAAAGAATAAAAGCCCACATCGCACGCATTGCAAACTCAATCGGATAGCGCAGCACCCAAAGCAATGCATCAACAAACGCTCCCCAAATATTCAACAGTGCCCTTACACCGACATTTCCATATCTGGCTGTTAATGCACCACCGATCACGCCTGCGCCCAGAATTCCCGCTACAGATACACCAATAACCACCACCCACTGAGGCTTTATTTCCTCATCACTCCGTGGCAGGCGCGATGCGGCCAATCCGATAAGTGAGGCTCCAAAGAACGGGATCAGAAGCTGTTTAATACCGATATCAAATCCAACATTCAATTCAACAAACAGTGTAAAAATGATAAAAGCCGTTCCCATTTTGAACGCCCGACTCAATCTCTCAGCCACACCGCCGCCAGCAATTATCAGCTGAGTTCTGTACCACATCAGACTGGCTGCAATCGTTGCAACAACAAGGTCAGCAGCTCCCTTAGAACCGTAAGTACCACCAAACATATCGACCGGCCAAGCCACCTTGAACGACCAAGTTTCTCCAATTGTTGTCGAAGCCACCGATAAGTACACGACGATCGAGGCGAATGCAGCCTGATACAAAGCACTGGAAGTAATATTGGATTTGGCGCCGCCAAACACCCAAGCCGAACCCATTCCAAAAACAAACAATAAAAACAAAGTAAACCAGGGAATCGGCGATCCACCTAACCCCAATAAAGTGCCAATTGTGGCAAGTGTTGAAAACCACCAAATGCTCTCAACTAATGTTAACGCCCCGTATGCGTAAAACTCCGATGTTCGCACTATTGAGATCCCCGTTTCAGCCTGGCGTTTACAGGAGCGGACATCTCTGACTCGTTCCAGCTGGACCCACTTCCAAAAGGTCTCCTGAAGTCATCATCTTTCAAATCTTCTGATGGCAACAAAAATAAATCGCGCCCATCCCGAATCTCAAAACCTGGGAACTTTGGAGGCTCTTCTCGTCCGATATGAAGAATCATGACAAGATGACCCAACCTCTTCAACTCCAGCAAATAGTTAATGGTCCTTGGGTGATAGACGCCACCGATATGAATCACCGTAGAACCGGGTGGAATGGCTCCCCTTCGATTTTTCGCCATTTCATCCAAGGTTCGAACAGCAATTGGGTGAACCATCGCCAGTGATTCCAGTAAAAAAGTAAGTTGGGCTTGGCCGGAGCCAGGAGTTACCACTGCGTGAGAAGCACTACTAGACACTCCGTTAGTAACCAACCCAACTTTGTAACCCAATTCAAGGGCATGGCTTGAGATAGAAGCAGCTGCGGTCATCGTGCCTTCAAGTACATCCGACCTATAACCTTCCCAAGGAACGTTCGTGGTAATTGCTTCAGCAAAAATTACAATCTGTTCAGATACGCTTGGATCAAACTGCCGTACAAAGATGTCATTACGACGAGCAGTTGTTTTCCAGTCGATATTTTTGATTGGATCACCAGGACGATACTCGCGAACACCTGAAGGCCTCGAAGGATCATCCCAAAGCTGATGTCGTGCAATCGAATCCCCAATTGGCTTTTGCGGCATAAGTGAAAATCCCAACAGTGGCTTGATTCTTGGATAAACATATATCGACCACGCAGTGTGATCTAGTGAAGCATCAGACGGATACAGTCCAAAGAGATCTCCACTCCGAAGTCTGGTTTTGCCTAGACGATACTTACCCCTAGACAATGCAGTTAATTTCCGTTTGATCCGAACTCTTTCATAAGGTCTCAATGCGGTCGAAACCTTAATTTCTGCTCCTCCTAAGTAGGACTGTTCAACTGCCTTTTGACCTTCGACCAACATGCCCCGTGGAACATATTCGTTAATCTCGAGCCACGGCACAGGTAATGGCTTATTATTTTCGATAGTAAATGTGATCTCAATTTCATCATATTGAAAAGCATGATCCACCGAGCTACTACGATCAATAGTGATTTCTTCTAGGGAAAGAGCTGACCAAATTCTTGCAACCATGGCTATAACAAAAGCCAGAGCACCAGGAGCTGCGATCATCGGTTCTCGGGAAATAGCTCCCACCAAAACAACAATTACAAGCAAAAATGTGAACAATTCACTTAGCGGATTAAGCTTCGTGCCCCGAGAAGCCGTTAAAGCAGGTCGTCTATAACGAGATTCGAGCCCTCTGGTGATCCAAGCAGAGTACATGCCCATCTATTCACGCTCAATCGGAACCGGGGTCGACTCAACTATTTCATTAACTATCTGTGAAGTTGCCTGTCCACGCAGTTGTGTAGTTGTTTCTGCAATCAATCTATGTGCAAGAACAGGTACAGCGAGATCCTTCACATCATCAGGCAAGACATAAGATCGCCCTTTCATTGCAGCCCAACCCTGAGCCGCATGCTGTAGAGCAAGTGAGGCACGAGGACTCGCTCCCAATCGAAGACTTAAGCTATTTCGAGTTCCTGCAACAATGTCCAGCAGGTATTCACGAACCGTCTGATTTACCTTTATCAAGTCGATCACCATACGAGCGGCTACAACGTCACTCGCGGTAGCTACCGGTTGAATTTGACCAGCATCTTCTCCAGCTCTAAATCTATCCAGCATGGCAGATTCTTCACCACGTTCGGGATACCCAAGAGAAGTCCTTACCATGAATCGATCCAACTGGGCCTCAGGTAAAGGAAATGTGCCCTCCATTTCCACAGGATTCAAAGTCGCCATGACGATAAATGGCTCGGGTAACGTACTCGTTACCCCATCTATTGAAACTTGGCGTTCTTGCATGGCTTCGAGTAAAGCTGATTGTGTTCGAGGAGTTGCGCGATTAATTTCGTCGGCCAAAATAATTTGAGAGAAAATTGGTCCGGCACGAAATTCAAATTTGGCTTCCGCTGTATTGAACAAATTAACTCCAAGTACATCAGCCGGAACTAAATCTGGTGTGAATTGAATACGGCCAAATTGACAGTCAAGGGATGCGGCAAGAGCTTTCGCTAGAGTGGTCTTACCTGTGCCCGGAACGTCTTCAAGAAGAAGATGACCCCTACAGAGTAGTGATAGCACAGCAATATCTATAGTTTCAGATTTCCCAACGATTACTCGCTGCACCGAATCTCGGATGTCAGTAGCAAGTTTCTGCACTGACGAAGGGCCTTCTGCTACATCATTTGTATCCAACTGATCTTTCGTATCAACCAACGATCATTCTCCATTTCTCTTGACACTGATAAATATCGCCAACACGTAACACTCCACTGATCACGCAATTTGCAATTTCAATAATGCGTACAAAAATGAGTTGAACTTAAGGAATGCAGGTTCAAATCATTACCCGCCCAGCATACCAACAGCTTGTTTGCTCAACTTATAAAAATCAAATAATTCTCACACTCTGAGCAATTACCCTTAAACCACCACAACCGTGTTGGTCAACCTTCCTATCTTGTCTATTGTGATGTGGATGACATCTCCGGCAGCGAGCGTAAACTCAGGGGGCGGAATCGTTCCCGTTCCGGTCATAACTGCAGTTCCATCAGGAATCGAGTTGTGGCGAACGAGCCAGTTGATCAAATATGAACAATCGCGTTTCATTTCACTCGTGTTGGCTTTTCCAACAAACACCTGCTTGCCATCCCGTACTATGATTAGCTCCACTCGAAGCCGTTGTGGGTCACCCACAGTCTCAGGTGTGACCAAAGCAGGACCAAGGGCAGCAGATTTGTCATATACCTTGGCCTGTGGAAGGTAAAGTGGATTTTCTCCCTCAATCGTACGGCTGCTCATGTCGTTTCCGGCTGTGTAACCAATTATCTTTCCAGCATGAGTAACGAACACCAATTCGGGCTCGGGGACATTCCAGTCTGAGTCACCTCGAATCCCAACCTCACCAAATGGGGGCTGCAATCGCTCAAAGGTTGACTTAAAAAACGCTTCTGGGCGATCAGCGTCATAAACCTTGGCATATACGTCAGGCGATCCACTTTCCGCTTGACGCTCTCGCATGGAATCCATATATGTCACACCGAATGCCCAGACCTCGGGTGCGTCAACAGGGGGTAGCAGTGTTACTCCATGCTTGCCAATTGGTGCCCCTGCTAGTAGTTCTTCGACTGTGATCTTGCCAGTTCCCGATTTGTTGTTAGATAGAACTGCACGTGTGAGAGAATCAATATCAGTATTAGTTATAAACGCAACATTTAACAGGTCTAGCGTGGATCCAATCCGCGGGTCTAGCGCCGTCAGATCTGTAAGACCTCCAGACTCGTCCTCAACCCCAACCCGTTTCAATCCACTTTGGATGTACTGGTAATAACGCATCTTTTACTCTCGTTAAACTTCTAACAATTCTTGATAATACAACTGTGGACCATTCACACTTGCCAAAAACATTAACCGAAACCAGATTGCTTCTCTACTAGGTTAACTCAACAAATCGAGTTTAACTGACATGCAAATGTATTTTTGTGTTCGCTCAAATACGATACGCACTCGAAATCGAAAAGAACATGCTACATATACGTTTGATTGTGTAAAAACTTAGCTAATCGATGACCCTCAATATTTTCAAACCGATCCGATACCTAGTCATCATCGCTACTGCCCTCGCGCTTTCGATGTCGATCCACTCAGTGCCTACCGTGTACGCGGTTGAACACGACACCATCACCATTGTTCAACAAACGGTTAAAATTGACTATGGCAACAAGATCACGATTTCTATAACTATTACGTCTGGAATAGATTCCGTGGAAAGTGTACGGGCTCTATTCAAACCACGAGGGGGATCAACTGTTTGGTCATATTCATATCCCGAATTTTCCACCAGTCACATGGGAATTTCGTTAAATGTCGAAATCCCCACTGGACCAGGCTCATACTATCCACCCGGCACCGAATTCGATATAGAAATAGAAATAGTTGATGCCGAGGGCAGCGTATCCACAGCTAAGTCTGATGAATCGATCCAATACCTTGATCCATCAAAAAACTGGAAGAATGCAAAAGGAAATGGATTTTCCATTTTTTACTACGGTATCCGCTCTTCCAAAGTGGAAAATCTAATAGAACAGGTGAATTCGAGAATCCCGATGCTTCAAAAAGTGTCGGGAGTGAGCAAAACTCCAGAATTTAAAGCCATCGTATTCCCATCGGTTCAAGAGGCTACACCTTCATTTCCACCAATTAGCCGGACGGCAACTGATCAACTATTTTTTGCAGGTTTTGCACAGCCACAATATCGTTTATTCGTACAGGGGCAAGTAAACACCTCAACTTTCATTCACGAGCTGGCACACCTTTATGTTCATGAGTCTGTCTCATCATCACGTACAGGTCGTATACCATCCTGGCTGAGCGAAGGCCTGGCGGTATTCCTAGAAACTGGTCAAAGTAAATCATCCAATGAACGCTTACGGTCAAGTGTCCAGCCAGATGGGTTACTACCTCTGCGCAACATGAACACCGTCCCGGGACAACGCGATGATGTGTTTATCTTCTACCCTCAGGCCGGAGCGTTCGTGGGATATCTTATTGAAGAGTATGGCGCCGATACCATGGCCCGCTATCTTGCTGGTATCGATAAGGGACAAGCGGTCTTGAAAAATTTCAACGAAGTTTACGGTCGTTCTATATACGAAGTTGAAAATGATTGGCGAAGTAACTTCAACGCGACTCCGATCACCATCCCGTCACCTACATCCGAACCAGACAAAACGATAGAACACTCAATACGGAGTACGCCGGTGCCGTTGGTGGATTACAGAACGATCAGTAAAAGAACTTCGAATACAACCACACCCACTTCAACACTAAGCCCATTAATTACAGTCGCTGAAAACAGTGATGCAACCGGTAGAAACAATATATCGACAAGATCAAGCAGTAATCAGCTAGTCTCCGCCTTAACGATAATCTTATCGATCATAATTGGCCTTTGTTTTATTGCATTCCTATATAGGAACTACAAACCAAATTCTTAGTACGCTAACAGCCGCCTAACTGGATAACCTAAAAATAAATCGGACCTGATAATGACCGGCCAGGATCACCCACGAATTGCGTTCGCTTATGCAGACGAGTTGTCGGAGTACCAGCTATCACCGCAACATCCGCTTCAACCAATTCGATTAAAACATATGCACGAATTGATGCAAGCAACTGGCTTAATCGACCTGCCAAATATTTCAAGCCCACATCCCCGTTCAGCAACTCGTGGTGAAATTGAATCAGCTCATGACCTGGATTACGTTTTCAACGTCAGCGCAGTTTCTGACGGATCCTTGTTACCCGATACAAGTAAATTCGGTTTAGGAACCTCGGACAATCCAATATGGACAGGAATGTATGACACCACAGCGCTCTGCGTGGGAACGACACTTACCGCAAGTGAGTTGGTAATGTCCGGAAAAGCCGATATTGGTTTCGCCCCTGCAGGTGGAGTCCATCACCATGCCATGAGACGTTATGCATCGGGTTTTGGAATATTCAATGACGCAGTAATAGCAATGAACGCCATGGTCAACGCTGGCCTACGAATTGCCTACGTGGATATTGACTGTCACCACGGTGATGGTGTTCAAGCAGGTTATTATGATTCAGATCAAGTTCTTACAATTTCTATTCATGAATCCGGACAATGGCTGTTTCCTGGAACCGGGCGTGTACAAGAAATTGGTGAATATGATGGACTTGGTTACTCCGTAAACATCCCTTTAGCACCATATACCCAAGACCCTGAATGGCATGCGGCTTTCGATGAAGTGATTACGCCGTTGATTAAGACGTTCAAACCAGACGTACTTTTTACCCAACTCGGCATCGACACGCATTTCCAAGATCCTCTTACCCATATTTCACTGACGACCCAAGGATTCAATCTTGCTATAAAAAAGCTAGCCAAGTTAGGATTCGAAATAGGTAAATGGGTTGCCGTTGGTGGTGGTGGTTACGATCTTTCTGCGGTCGCACGATCTTGGACAATGGCATTAGCGACCATGGCAAATTTCAATCTACCCAAAGAAGTGCCTGCGGCTTTCAAATCTTTCAAGGGTCTAACAAAATTCGCCGACCAACCCCCAGCACGAAATGAAAGTCCTTACCTCGCCGAAATCCAACAGTTCAACTCAAAAACACTCGATGAGGTTCGGACACTAATATTTCCAAAATTTAGGATCTAGCATCATCTACTACTTGTAGCATGAAAAGTCTGGTCACTGAAAATCTTCTCCAGGGCAGGGTATAAAGATCGGTAACGACCGTAAGCGTCATCATATGCCTGTTGCAGAGACACCTCTAGAGTGACGATTGAAAAGTTAGTAAGCCAAGCACCAGCAACATCAGAAATATTATCAAATATTCCTATCCCGACAGACGCAAGCATTGCAGCTCCCAACGGCGCTCCTTCTGATGGGACAAGCGTGCGCAACGGTAAATTCATCACATCGCTGAGCATCTGCAGCCACATAGAACTGTTAACGCCTCCCCCAACAGCGATCGCTTCGGAGATATTAACGTCGAAGTTCTCTATTAATTGCAATGAATCATTTAATGCAAATGAAACCCCTTCCATCACCGCGCGAGTCATATGAGCCCGTTCAGTTCCGGAATGAATTCCGAAAAAAACTCCCCTTGCATTAGCATCAGCATGGGGAGTGCGCTCGCCAGTTAGATACGGTAAGAACGTTACTCCGCCTGACCCGACTTTAGCGGGCTCAGCTTCTCGAACCAGTTGATCAAAATCAGCACAACCGGAAATCCGTCGCCACCAATCAAGAGCTGCGCCCGCCGAAAGAACAACTCCCATTAGGTACCAAGTATCTGGAATTGCATGGCGCATAACGTGAATACGCATTTCAGGATCCGCCTCTGCCGATTTGGTAGGCGCTACGACCGTTCCAGACGTACCCAACGATATAAGTAATCCGCCCGGTGAATGCACTCCGCCACCCACGGCTGCCATGGCATTATCGGCACCACCGGTAATGACCGGTATACCTTCCTTGAGACCGGTTTGATCTGCAGCCTGCCTCGTTACGGAACCAACAATCTCACTAGATTCAACAATTGTTGGGAGCAATTCAGAGTCAATAGCGAGTGACAACAACATCTCATCTGACCAACAACTTTGAGCCACATCAAATAACAAAGTTCCCGAAGCGTCGGATGGATCGGATGCAATTTCATCCGTCAATCGAAACCTAATGTAATCTTTTGGCATCAGCACATGTGCTAGACGATCAAACAATTCTGGTTCATTCGAACGCATCCACATGAGTTTCGTAGCGGTAAACCCCTCTAAGGAAGGGTTCCCGGTAAACCGACGGAGCGCATCATCACCGACTATCTCTCTAATCGAATTGGCTTCAACCTTCGTTCTAACATCGTTCCACAGGATTGCCGGACGGAGCACTTGTTGATTCGCACCTAAAGCTACGAGAGAGTGCATCTGTCCCGAAAGACCAATGCCAAAAACTTCTGGCATCTCGATATTTACGAGGAGTTGACGAATTGCAGCACAAGTTGCGGACCACCAATCCTCAGGGTTTTGTTCACTCCATCCCGGACGCGGAACATCAAGGCTAATTGGCCTGTTAATAACTCCAAGAACTTCACCATTAAAATCTATCGCCACTACTTTGATAGAAGAAGTACCAATATCAATACCGATTAATGTTGGTTGGGTCATGGCTCGATGGACTGTATCAAGTAGTTAACAGATCGACGACGTACGTATGATTAAACATATGGATCCATCGTTTGATTTTTTTGAATTACGAGGAATCATATTTTCAGTAGTCCCAGATACTGGCTCACACTGAGAAAATATGATGTAGATACTCCTAGTGAGACGAAATCACCTCAACTCTTACACCTCGCGAAATTCTCCCTCGACAGTATCGCCGTCGTCACCAGATGCTCCATCATCATCAGCCTCGCCAGATTCCGAGGAATCACCAGCTGCTTCGTTTGCTGCGTAAACAGCCTGACCAACCGCCTGCAGAGCTGTCTGAAGTTCCTCTGTTGCTGAGGCAATCATCGACGTTTCAGCCGTATCATCCGCTAAAACTTCTTTCACCACCTCTATTTTAGATTCGACATCAGCTTTAATATCGTCAGGGATCTTCTCACCATCATCCTTAAGAATTTTTTCAGCCTGGAACACAGCACTATCTCCCGCATTACGGGTTTCGACAGTCTCCCGTTTAGTCTTATCAGCCTCAGCATTTTCTTCGGCTTCGCGAACAAGACGTTCAACCTCGGCATCATCCATGCCGGAACGGCCCGTAATTGTGATGTGCTGTTCTTTGCCAGTCCCATTATCTTTTGCCGAAACCTTTAGGATTCCGTCGGCATCAACATCAAATGTGACTGCTATCTGCGGAACTCCACGAGGAGCCGGCAAAATGCCATCCAAGTTGAATCGGCCGATTGATGTATTATCACCAGCCATCTCCCGTTCCCCTTGTACGATGTGAATCTCGACACTTGATTGATTATCCGCAGCAGTGGTAAAAGTTTCAGTTTTGGAGGTCGGAATGGTTGTATTTCGCTCGATAAGCGCTGTTCGAACCCCCCCAAGTGTTTCTATCCCAACCGATAGTGGTGTGACATCGAGAAGTAGAACGTCCTTCACGTCACCTTGCAGTACACCTGCCTGGATAGCTGCCCCGATAGCCACGACCTCGTCTGGGTTAATTGTGCGGTTAGGCTCTTTACCAAATAATGCAGTGACCAATTCGATGACAGCTGGCATGCGTGTCATCCCTCCAACCAGCACTACTTCATCAATTTCACCGGGTCCTATATTTGCATCCTTGAGGGCAGCTTTCGTGGGAGCTGTAGTGCGCTCAATCAGTGCAGAAGTCAGTTCCTCCAGCTTTGCTCTGGTTAGCGTCGATTGAAGATGTTTTGGACCGGAAGAGTCAGCAGAAATAAACGGGAGGTTAACCTCGGTCGAAGATACAGATGAAAGTTCAATTTTTGCCCGCTCCGACTCCACCCGCAACCGTTGGTGTGCTGAAACGTCATCACGTAAATCAATAAGATTCTCTTGCTTGAACTCATCAGCCAGATAATCAAGCAAACTCAAATCGAAATCATCGCCACCAAGGTGAGTATCACCATTAGTACTTTTTACCTCGAAAACACCTTCGCCGAGAGCGAGGATCGTAACATCAAAAGTTCCGCCACCGAGATCATAAACCGCTATGGTGCGTTCACCTTCTTTATCAAGCCCGTATGCTAAAGAAGCAGCTGTAGGCTCATTGATAATACGAAGGACTTCAAGCCCAGCAACTTGACCTGCAATTTTCGTAGCTTCGCGTTGACTGTCGCTAAAGTAAGCTGGAACAGTAATTACAGCCTGTTCTACTTTTTCACCTAGCTTAGACTCCGCGTCTTCTTTCAATTTACGAAGTACCATCGCAGAAATTTCAGCTGGAGTGCTCGTCTTTCCGTTAAGAACAATTCCAGCATCTCCACCATCCAACTCTCCAAGTTTGAAAGAAACGTTTTTAATATCTGCTTTTACAGAGGAATCATCGAACCGACGACCAATAAATCGTTTAGCCGAGTAGACGGTGTTTTCCGGATTAGTAATCGCCTGGCGACGAGCCAATTCACCGACAAATCGCTCGTCGGTTTTTGCATTAAATGCCACGACAGATGGCGTCGTACGACGGCCTTCCGCATTCTCTATGATCTCCGGCTCCCCCGATTCCATCACAGCCATCGCGGAGTTAGTTGTTCCTAAATCGATTCCAATAACTTTTGCCATTACTTTTTAAACATTCCTTTTATTTCTCGGTTGATTTGAATCAGGGTACAAACACCCACTTATGACTCAGATACATGTTGTTAGATGTGTCATTTTTGCTTTTGTGTTATTAATTTCGTATCCACCTACTATTACTCATCGGATTTATGAGGATCATCGATCGCGATTTCTACTTGCGCTGGCCTGACCACCTCATCGTTGTGCATATACCCGGGTCGAAGCTCGGCGATCACTGTGTTTGGTTCATATTCTCCAGAAATACTTGACAAGAGTGCTTCGTGTTTTCGAGGATCAAAGTCTTCACCCAAAGATTCAAAACGCTCAAAACCTTCAAATGACAATGAACTCAGAAATTTTTTGTGGATAGCAGTAAAACCCTCGAGCCACCCACTATCAACTTCTTCTAACGTGTCGGATTTCAATGCAATAGCGAGTTGATCAATTACATCAACAAATCGTAAAATTATCCTCTGCTGATTCCTTACAAGGGCAGAGGCCTGTTCCACTTCTATACGACGACGATAATTAACAAGATCGGCCTGAGCACGTTGTGCCAGTCGTTTGAATTGATCCTTCTCCCGTAATGCTTCGGCCAATTCGTTCGAAACGGATACGTTTTCACCTGTATCGGTAAGTTCCGTGATTATTGGTTCTGACGGCATATCCTCAGGATCTGGCAACTGGGATGATTTATCTTCTATATTTGACAACTTTTTCTAATGACCTGATGGAATCAGTAATTTAAAGATCAATTTCATAAATAAGGTTAATCAGCGCCAACGTACGAAAGTATTTGACGAATCTCATCAGAGGCTACTTTAGCCGCTCGTTTATCTGAAACTTCTAAATTCGTTTCTAATAACAAGACTATATCCGTTAAAGACCGAACCAAATCGAGCACCAAGCTGACTCCATTAAGGTTCAAGCCCAGCTCATCGGCTAGTCGACGAATCACGTGTAGCCGTTCAACGTCGGAATCTGAGTACAGGCGGCGGCTTCCCTGGGAACGCTGAGGGCTTACCAAACCTTCTTTATCGTATTTACGAAGCGTTTGTGGGTGCATATCAGCCAACCGCGCAGCAACACTGATTACATAAACTCCGGTAACCGCAGATTGTTGAATCCTGCTACCTACATTGTAGTTGTGGTCTTCACTACGGGTATCTAGCGTCTCTTCTTGGAGGTTTACAACCGCAGTAGACTGGCTTACAGGTTTAGATGTTCCGATTTCGTAAAGATCAGCCAACATTCGGTTCAATGCGTCGGAACGAGACCATGCTAAGCGGGAACTTTGTGAATCCATGGATCCGCTTCTTGATTGATTGAATTCCTGTGCCACTAGATATCTTTCTTAACATACGGGGTGAAACCAGTCTATTGGCAACAAATATCTTAATAGAAAGTTAATCATCACTCAATATACATTCTACGGTATGTAGAGTAATTAGTGATACATCCCATGTCAACTTTATACATGATTTCGTAAGATTGAAAGATTGAAATACCTTGCTAGCCATTTTATTTACGAAATCAATCTATATAAACTTGAATATCAATAAGATCCGTAGTAATATCTCTCGAAGATCGTTTTGTGGATGGAATGCCGTTGCAGGATTCGTAACGCAAATCAGATTCAAGATTTTGTAATGCTCCGACCAAATACTGGTGGAGACGAAAGAAGAAGAAGGAAAAAAGTGCTTTATTTAAAGGCGTGCCTTAGGTGCCATGGTGATGTTGAACTGGTCATATTCTCTGACAGCAAAACCTTGCAGTGCCTACAGTGCTCGTTCACTGTAGACTCGAAAGAATCGGCCCGACGGGCCATAGAGGAAAAACCTCTGACCACGACAGAAGCTGCCTAGTTACGGCTAAACCTAAGTTTTTGTAGCTCCGGCTGTGTACACAGCCGGAGCTTTTCATTTAATCCGATGGAGCTGATAGCAGAACCCAAAAATTCAACAAAATGTTGGCTATAAAGATTTAAATCCGTGGCGAGGCTACCAGAAAGCCAAATCCGGTTACATCCAGAACTACAATCACCAGAGGTCCCCCATTTGCATAGTTTGTGATACAAAGCACCCACACCTCAAAGGTCTCACAGGATATGTCCGACACCCCATATGGCAACAATGAACAGTGATGGCAGTGTGAATACCGAATTGGTTGTGCCTGAAGTCGTCATTCGTCGACTTCCGCTTTATGTGCGTGTTTTGACGCAGTTTTCAAGTCAAGGAAATTCGGTCATATCCTCCGAACAACTCGGACTGCAGTTACACATGACACCCGCACAAATACGCAAAGACCTTTCATATTTTGGACGATTCGGAAAACAAGGTCGTGGGTACGACGTGAGTATGCTCGAACAACAACTACGCTCGATTTTGAGGCTAGATCGAGCGTGGAATGCTGCGGTGATTGGAATGGGCCGACTGGGACGAGCTGTGGTTTCTTATCCTGGATTCGCTCCTGAAGGTTTCAACATCCTTGCTGCATTCGACATAAACAATGACATTGTGGGACAGAACATCTCAGGCTTACGTGTTCAATCGATTTCTCGACTCGCTACCGCCGTAAAAAAACTGGATATCAAAATAGGAATTGTCTCCGTCCCCATCGATCACGCCCAAGAGGTGATTGACGCCTTGGTTGAATCAGGTATCAAATCAATTCTTAACTACGCACCACTGTCTCCCAAAGTTCCAGACAGCGTAAACGTCAATAGCATCGACCCAGTTTTATCTCTCCAATCGATGACTTACTACATGAAGTAGGCTCATGGAGTGACTAAAAGTTACGACCAAGGCCCAAGCGTTAGTTTAGGAAAGTCGACACGGGTGTTCGATACTCCCGTTTCCAGCGGAAGCCACAGGTTCAGCTAACCCGTTTGCGGTCCCCCACGGTCTCTACGGCGCCGACCAAGATTTACACGAACTCGTGCACGCCTCAGCGATGACATTGCCCGCTCAAGATCAATGCCCACGGGATCAGTAGCAAGTAGCTCCTCAGCCCGTGCAAGCGCCGATTCCGCACGCTCCAAATCGATAGCATCATCGTGCTCGGCTGCATCAGCCAAAACCGTTACTCTATTATCTGAGACTTCTAAGAACCCACCAGTCAATGCAAGAGAAATTGAATCGCCATTTTGCTCCAGACGGAGAATTCCGGGAGACAAGGTCGTGATGAGACGAGCATGCGAAGGCAGAACAGTGAACTCACCTACTTCACCAGGAGCGACAATCGCGTCAACCTCACCGGAAAAACTCTCACCTTCCGCGGTTACAACAGCTAATTGCAGTTTGGCCATATCTATTTCAAGTCCTCATAAATCCGAACCTTAGCTGGCGGCTGTGGCCTCTTCTTGCATTTTCTTGCCTTTTTCCACGGCCTCATCAATTGTTCCGACCATGTAGAAAGCTTGTTCAGGAAGATCATCATGTTTACCGTCGATAATTTCCTGGAACCCCCTTACAGTTTCTGCAACGGGTACATATCGCCCGGCCATACCAGTGAACACTTCACCAACAAAGAATGGTTGGGTCAAAAAACGTTGAATCCGACGTGCCCGGCCGACGGTAACCTGATCCTCCTCAGAAAGTTCTTCAATTCCGAGAATAGCGATGACGTCTTGAAGATCCTTATATCTCTGCAGAACTTGACGAACTGACTGTGCTGCGTTGTAGTGATCATCACCCACGACCGCAGGCTCAAGGATTCGTGAATTTGAAGCCAACGGATCAACAGCCGGAAACAGGAACTGTGCAGCTAACGCTCGGTCAAGTGACACGTTGGCATCCAGATGACCAAAAGTTGTGACAATTCCTGGATCGGTATAGTCATCTGCCGGAACATAAACGGCTTGAAAAGACGTGATAGAGCCATCGTTAGTCGAAGTAATACGCTCTTGCAGGTCACCGATTTCGGTTGAAAGTGTCGGTTGATAACCTACCGCAGATGGCATTCGTCCCAGAAGTGCTGAAACTTCCATTCCTGCAAGAATATACCGATAAATGTTGTCAACAAAAAGAAGTACATCCTGTTTCTGTACATCACGGAAATACTCAGCCATTGTCAGACCCGTCAGGGCAATTCGCGCGCGAGTTCCGGGTGGCTCATTCATCTGCCCAAAAACTAGGGCGGTGGAATCCATAACGCCGTATTCGATCATTTCATGCCAAAGATCGTTACCCTCACGTGAGCGTTCACCCACACCGGCGAACACAGACACACCGGAATGTTCCTGAGCTATGTTGCGTATAAGTTCAGTGATGATGACAGTCTTGCCAACTCCTGCGCCACCGTACGCACCAATCTTGCCCCCTTTGGCAAAGGGGGTAATCAGATCCATCACTTTAATGCCAGTCTCCAGAACCTCAGTGGTGCCAGACTGTTCATCAAAGGCAGGTGGCTTCCGATGAATTGGCCACCTTTCAGCGTCAGCCGGAACGGCCGGTCCGTTGTCGATGGGATCACCAAGCACATTCATGAGTCGACCAAGTGAGCCAGCTCCCACAGGGACAGATATAGGTGAACCAGTATCAACCGCCTCTACTCCTCGCGCTAGTCCTTCGGTCGCTCCAAGAGCCAAACAACGAGCCCAGCTGTTACCAACATGCTGCTCAACCTCAAGCACCAACTTTTCACCGTCATTTTGCAATTCGACGGCCGAATAAATCTCAGGTAATTCGTCAGCAGGGAACTCAACGTCCACAACCGTGCCGATTACCTGTACTACTTTACCTTTGCTACCTTTAGCCATTACTTAGGCTCTCCTGGTCTGTATCTCCGCCCATAGCGGGCAGTATTTTTAGCCTTCCAGGGCGGCTACGCCACCCACGATATCAAGAAGCTCGGCAGTAATAGATTCCTGCCTCGCTTTATTCAAATCAAGAGTCAAACCCTCGACAATCTCCTGCGCATTATCGGTCGCGTTTTGCATAGCGATCATACGAGCCGAATGTTCGCTAGCAAACGCTTCAAGAATCCCGTGGTATACCTGCGTTTCTATATATCTGGGGACAAGCGATTGCAGCACCGAAGAAATACTTGGCTCATAGATGTAATCAAGCTGCTGCAATTTTTGCACGTCGCCTTCTCCACGCTGAGCCGGCTCAACTGGTAACAATTGACGAATGGTTACTTCCTGAGCAGCCGTGCTAATGAACTGAGCGTAAATCAAAACAACCCGGTCGACTCGCTCGGATCTGTACTCCTCCACGAGCATCCTCCCGACGGTAACGGTGTCATCCATCACAGGTCGATCCGGTACAGAAAAACCCGCTAAAAGATCTCCCCCAGTTCGAGTGATAAATCGTTCACCCTTTCGCCCGACAGCGATAACTGAGACTTCACCTTCTGTCCCCTGAATAAACTTACCCGCCTCTCGTTGCAAGTTTCCAACCAAAGCGCCAGCTAGTCCTCGATCAGGAGTCACGAGCAACATCAAGGTCTTCTTCACCGGACGAACCTTCAATAAATCTACCGTTTCAGATTCTTCATCTCGCGCTGCAAGCGCCGCGAGATCGCCTAACACATCACGAATACGATCAGCATAAGGTCGGCCATCACGCACCATATTTTGAGCCCGCGTCATTTTGGAAGCGGCAATCATTTGCATCGCTCCCGTTACTTTCGCTGTATTAGAAACCGATTTGATACGGTCTCGGAAATCTTTAGTACTGGGCAATTCTTATTTCTACTAAATCAGTTATGAAATACTGATCTTCAAAGGGTGACTGTCTGCTTGAATGCGACCACTGCTTCATCGATTTTCGCCTTATCAGCGTCAGATAAATCTCCTGCTCCTGCTATTGATTTCAAAACATCCGGCAAGTTAGCTGCCACGTAGTGATGCCATTGCTCCTCAAAACTTCGAACGTTTTCCACAGCCACATCATCCAGGGCTCCTTCATTGGCGATATACAACACAGCAACCTGATTTTCAAAGGACAATGGCGCATTTTCATCTTGCTTCAAAAGCTCGGTTATTCGGGCCCCACGCTCAAGTTGTCTGCGAGTCACAGCGTCAAGGTCATCCGTCCCAAACTGTGCGAAAGTCGCCAGTGCCGCATACTGTGCCATCTCAGACTTCAAGGACCCCGCGACTGATTTCATTCCCTTAAGTTGAGCAGCTGAACCCACACGAGTGACTGAAAGACCTGAATTCACTGCAGGTCGAACGCCAGAGTTAAATAAGTCTGGCTCAAGGTATAACTGCCCATCCGTGATAGAAATAACATTAGTCGGCACATAAGCCGACACGTCACCTGCCTGTGTCTCAATGATAGGCAGCGCCGTAATGGAACCACTTCCGGCTTCATCGTTCAGACGAGCGGCGCGTTCTAGCAAACGAGAATGAAGATAAAAGACATCCCCGGGATACGCCTCTCGCCCTGGAGGCCGGCGAAGCAACAGTGACATCTGTCGGTAGGCCCAAGCATGCTTTGTCAGGTCGTCATAAACGATCAAAACATCTTTACCCTGCGCCATAAAATATTCGGCCATCGCACAGCCAGCATAAGGAGCTAAGTACTGCATAGGTGCCGGATCAGAAGCATTCGCAGTAACAACAACCGTGTTGTCTAACGCGTCATTGTCTTCCAATCGAGTGACGATCTGAGCTACCTTCGATGCCCGCTGCCCAATAGCAACATAAACCCCGACGATACCACTGTCTTTCTGATTTATAAGAGCATCAATGCAGACTGAAGTCTTGCCCGTTGCACGATCGCCAATGACGAGTTCACGTTGTCCTCGACCAACCGGTACCATCGCATCGACGATTTTCAAACCAAACTGTACGGGTTGATCTACCGATTGTCGGGCACCTACACCAGGTGCGATTTTCTCAACCGGGTAAGACTCAGATGTGGATATAGCACCTTTCCCGTCCACTGGACGTCCAAGTGAATCAACAACCCGACCCTTCATAGCTTCGCCGACTGGAACCTCGATAATTCGACCAGTACTACGAACTTCGTCACCCTCTTTGATCTTGAGATAGTCACCAAGAATCACAGCACCCACGCTATCCTCTTCCAGATTCAGTGCCAGTCCAAAAATATCTCCCGGAAACTGAAGTAACTCGCTGTAGCGCACCCCGGAAAGACCATGCACTCGAGCTACACCATCAGCAGCTTCTACAACAGTGCCAATATCGACCTGGGTGAAATCTCCACCAAATTCTTCTATCTGCCTCTTTATAACAGAGGCTATATCCTGACCTCGTACTGCCATCGAACTCTCTCTCCGGGATAAACCCGTCTTGCTCTAGCCACCTAATTTGGAAAACCGTTTAGTCTTCAATCAACTGGCCGTTCGGCCAATGAATCTCGCATCAACCTTAATTGTGTTCGTGTGCTCCCATCAATCAGATGGTCGCCAACTTTTGCCTCGACTCCACCTATTATGTCGGGGTTCACATTTTCTGTAATTTTCACTTCACTTCGCCCCACCAACCTCGCAAGACCTGTTGCCAATCTATCACGCTGCGCATCGTCCAATGGCACGGCTGTGACCACCTCAGCTCTTGCGATGCCACGGTACTCATCAGCCATTTCACTAAATAAGCGGTACATTTCCACAAATTTATTCACGTCATGATTGACCGTCATCAAACTCACCGTATTCCGAACCAGCCCATCAATGCTTGGCAGGATCGTGGCTATACCATCAAGTTTTGCGCTATCGGTAACCTGTGGCGCATCCAAAAAACCCAACACATCTGGATCTAAGAGAACTTCGGACGCACTCGCCAAGCCTTCTTCCCATACATCAAGGGAATTGTGATCTTTAGCTAACTCAAAAGCTGCCTGTGCGTATCTTCTTCCGGTTGCTGCCATTGCTAATCAAAAACCTTTAACAGGTTCTCTAATTCTTCCTCTCGTTCAGTCCTTCTTTCAAAACCGCATCTATTAGGCCAGAGTGAGACTTATCGTCAAGTGACCGTTCAACAATCCGTTCTGCGGCTGTTACCGCCAGTCCAGCGAATTCTTTGCGAACCTCTTCAACTGCTGCATCTTTTTCGCGAACAATTTCAGACCTTGCGCGATTAAGCATCGTTTCGACCTCTTCTCGTGCACGGTTTTGTTCTTGTTCGCGAAGTTTTAAGGCAGCTTCACGAGCGTCCGTTATTATCTTCTGACCCTCTTGTCGAGCTACCGAGATTTCTGATTCCACTCGTTCAGCTGATGATACTGCCTCTAATCGCGCGGCCTCGGCAGTTTCTAAACTTTCCTTAATCTTCTGAGCACGACTGTCGAGCATCCCCACAATGGGGGCATACGCCAGTTTATACAGCAAGAAAAAGAGAATGAGGAAGCTGACTAACTGAGTTAGCAATTGCTGTAGTGTTATTCCAAGCGCTTCCATATCCGTTCCCTCTATAACGTTAACGCGTGCGGCAGTAATTACTATCTGCCAACAACCCGATACATACTCAAGCTACTGCCGTCGTATGAATAGTCGATTGCCTTTAGTTTTACTAAACGAAAAGTATGATGATCGCGATAACCAAAGCGTAAATTGCTATGGCTTCTGCGAACGCAAGTCCCAAAATCATGTTTTGCTGAACAGGACCTGTGGCCTCAGGATTACGTCCTATGGCCTCCATGGCTTTCCCTGCCAACAAACCAATTCCGATACCCGGACCGATGGCACCTACCGCGATACTGATTGCAGCCCCCAAGTACTTTGTAGCTTCTGCGTCCAACTGATTTCTCCTAATAACTTCGATATGTGTGTCGGTGGTTGATCACGACGATATTTTCACCACCGCACTCCATGTAATTTAGTAAGACCTTTTTTAATGATCCTCCGCGTGACTGTCGTGATCACCATGACTCGCGACCGCCATTACACCAAATACTAGTGTGAGCATTGCAAATATATACCCTTGAATAAGGCCCACAAACAACTCTAGACCCATGAATGGGATAATCCCGATTAACGGCAACAGGAAAGCTATAGCGATCAGTAATATCTCACCTGCAAACATGTTGCCAAAAAGCCTAAAAGTGAAACTGAGAGTTCGAGTGAGTTCACCAAACCCTTCAAGGATACCTACAAAGGTTGCAATCGGGCCTTGAGAAATCGGATTGACAAAAAACTTGCCCCCATATCCACGAACACCCAATGCCCTAATACCCCAAACCTGCACTGTGAACATTGCAACGATCGCGATTGCAAGTGTCGTATTAATATCAGTACTCGCGCCTCTAAGGAAAGGGACAATCAGGCCTACGGTTTTTCCTTTGAAATCTTCTTCCCTCTGCACAACACCTTCTTCGATATGTTCATGAATTCTTTTCAGTATCGAATGGCTGTCTAAATCATCACCATCATGTATAGCTTCCTCGATCTGATGCAGGTCTGATTCGCTAAAAATAATAATTCTATTGAGAGGAACTCTTTCTTGTTCTCCCCTCCCAAGGGGGACAAACACACCATCAAACGCAACGAATGTATCCTCACCATGTTCTTCTAGGAGGTGAATCAGAGCTGCAGCTTCGGTTTGGACGGGCGTATATTCCGGGTGTTTTTCCTGAATTTTAGCTTCAATTTTCGGCAGGTGATGGTGCACCCATTCTTGAATTGTTTCAATCCTTCCTACTGACCCCACACCTGGAAGAATTCCGACCCAGTTGATAATTACCACCACAAGGAATATGGTCGAGACCAGAGCAAGAAAGCGCCGTCCGGCTTTCGGAGTACCACCAGCAACTCCATCCACCGTGTTACCGAAAAACTCGTAAATTACTTCAAACAGATTCTGCAAGCCCGATGGTACGTCAGACATTTTTCGGGTGGCCCGCCAAGCAAGAAAGATAAGGACCAACCCACCGAACCAAAACATCACAGTCGAGTTCAAAAGTGGGTAACTACCAATGTAAGCAACTCGCTCAGCAGGAACTGAAATAAACGGTATTGGACCACCAAGCCATCCAAATCCGAAAGACGCCCCAAGGGCACCTCCAGCTACGGAAATTAGAAGTGCCGCCACGCCACCGATGGCGATCACAACAAGTTTGGGACTAGAGAAAAGTTTCCCCACCGGCTTGTATCTATTTCGCTTTCGTTTTCTACTGGCCGTTACCGATCCCGTCGAATCACGCTGAGAAGCCGGACCATGCCAACAGAAGCTGCCAACACACCCAGCGCCAGCCCTAGAACTGTAAGGGCAGGTGCCGTGCCAAATTGTTTATCGAGCCAATATCCGCCATAAGCGCCTAGAGCAATAGTAATACCGACAAACCAGCCTATACCACCCACTCTGCCTAGTAACGCAATAGTTGCGAACCAGCCATCTTTTGAGTCTGTGGAGACATTGTGCGTGGAACAGCTTTCTTCGCTATTGGTAGTTAGCGACTTTGGTGTGTCCCGCACAGGTAATCCCCTGCTCTATGTGACCGACTAAGAATGGTATCACGAAGGCATCGAAATCAAAATGAAATTTCCAATTAATCAACCTTTTTTGATGAGTTAATTAATTGACCTTAGTCTCCGGCAACAGGCTCGTCGCCCTTAGGTTTAGATTCGCCATCAGAGTCGAGATCCCCAATATCCAACGATTCTATAAAATCTGAAAAAGCTGACAACCTCTCGCGTTCTTCCTCCCCAACAGGACCACCCACTTTCGTTGGAGGATTAGCATCCTCGTCGGTACCAACAACCGCAAGGCCACTGTCTTTATCGAGTCGTACCCCATACTTCTCCATCACTTCAGGAGCGGCGAATATCTGAACATTGGCTCTAACTGCAAGCGCCAGTGCATCGGAAGGGCGGGCATCAATCTCAACAGTTTTGTCACCTAACCGAACAACTATAATCGCAAAATAAGTGTCGTTCTCCATACTAGATACAACTATATGATCTATGGTCCCGCCGAGACTCTTGATGCAGTTGTGCATAAGGTCATGGGTCAACGGTCGGGGGACCGACACTTCTTGAAGTCGAACAGCGATGGCATCGGCCTCTGGCGGACCAATCCAGATCGGAAGATAACGTTCAGAATCTTTTTGTTTAAGAATTACAACGCGTTGATGGTTAAGCAAGCTGACTCGAATGCTATCTATGACTAGCTCCATCATTTTGCAGACCTCCAACTCGAGGAACGATAGACAATTCGTTGTTCCAAGCAACGTTAATAATCGATTCAAATAGTACACCGAACGCTAGCCCCCACCTCAATCAAACGTCACTTATTAGGACGTTATCCGGATTCTGCCTCATCACTAGCACCAACACCATTGATACTAGATTTTTTTTTGCGTTCGGCATCTCGATGTGTAAGCATCATTCTTCGTGAACATTTCAAACACTTCATACCAATATCTGCACCAATTCTGTAAACCTCCCAATCACGACCGCCGCAAGGGTGTAGTTTCTTGAGGGTTATGCGATCTCCAACCTTAAACGAAGTTCCTGACATTCACAAAACCTATCAAATTATTGAGTATTAACCATCCAAGCAAGCAAAATCTATTTCAATTTGCAAGCATCATTTATCTGATCACGCAATAATTCAGCTGCAAGCCGGGCCTCGCTCTCGAAAGACAAAGGATCACTGGACGCATAAATGATCCCACGAGATGAATTAATAAGGAATCCCTTTCCGTGTTCATTCATTCCTGCTCTCGTAGTTTCTTCCACTTCCCCACCCTGAGCCCCTACACCCGGAATAAGAAAATGTAATTCAGGATGCCGTGTTCTTAAGGCCCGTAAATCATCAGGAAAAGTTGCACCAGCCACGATCCCAACATTCTGGGTTGCCGTCCAGCGATCAGCCATATCTGCTACCCGATCAAACACTTGAGTCTGACCGTTATCATCATCGACCTTTAAATCTTGAATATCGCGTGAACTAGGGTTAGAGGTACGGCAGACGATATACACCCCTCGTCCTGGATAGTTCAGAAATGGCTCGACCGAATCGCTACCCTGATAGGCGTAGATCGTAGCTATGTCGACATCCCATATCTCGTACATCGCAGTCGCGTAGGCGGTTGCAGTAGTCGAAATATCCCCACGCTTTCCATCACCAATAATTATATGATCCGGTGCGACATCTCGGATGTGCTGTATGGTTTTTTCAAGAATCTTAAAACCTTTAATCCCCATAGCTTCATAGTAAGCAAATTGAGGTTTGAAAGCAGAAACAACATCTTTTGTGGCATCGATGATAGCCCGGTTAAAGGCCGCAATATCATCGATCGGAGCGCTCTCAATAGTGGGGTCGAGGCCCACACATACGAAGCTGTTCATTTTAATTGCAGCAGCATCTAGCTTTTCGAACATCGTCTCCAAAGGTGCCTCCAAGCGTTAACATCTCTGCTTAACTTAACGCGGTCAAAGCGAATGCCAATTATCGCACACAGCCAACGTCCAACATTCAAATAACCTAGAGGATTTGCCACACATTGTCCGTTGATCCGACCCGAAACCTCCTAGACCAAATATATAACCGTCTATTGAACAAAAACGGGCCACTGAAATGGTGGCCGGTGAAATTTGACGCGAAGCAAGGATTCGAAATAGTTACTGGTGCGATTCTTGTACAGAACACAACTTGGAGAAATGCCGAAAGAGCGCTTGCTAATATGCACGCAGAAGGCATATGGGGCTATAAAGCCGTTCAAAAAACAACGGAATCCAAACTCGCGGCTGTGATTCGCTCATCGGGGTATCACAATGCCAAAGCCAAAAAACTCAAAGCATTTGCCAAAACAATAACCTGTAAATACAACAATGATGACGAGATATTATTCGCCCATCCACTACCTGAGCTACGTAGACAACTTCTGAGCATTTATGGAATCGGAAACGAAACGGCTGATGACATAATTTTATACGCTGCAAAAAAACCAAGCTTCATCATAGATACTTACACACGCCGGATAGTCGACAGACTCGGGTGGGAGGTCAGTGGGAACACTTACCAAGATTACCAGCGAGTATTCAGCAACAACCTCGAAGCGAACGTCAAGGTCTGGGGTGAGTTCCACGCGCAACTAGACATCCATGCAACGCAAGTTTGCCTTAAAGTCAAACCGCTTTGCGGGGAGTGTGTACTCACAGACATATGCCCTACCAGCCGACAATAACTGAACTAACCATCATCAAGTTGGTGTCATATGTCACTCAGGTGGGCCCGGTATAGGTACTACTTGGGCAGCAAAAAATGAAACGTCTTTGTGCTCACTGCCAGGTGGGAACTCGATAACCACGGATGTGGGGAATCCAAATACTGAGTCAAAACCAAGGGACACCCTAGACGGATCGTTATCGAGGGCCTCCCCGATGATCTTGAACAACCCGTCTATGCTGTGGTATTGATCAGGGTTTGGCGTATCTGGAACCACGAAGCCCGGGGGCTCAGATCCATCTGTAGTAATAGCGTTTTCAGCCCACGCTACAGCGTCAATTTCATTCTTTAGTACACGCACTTCAACATTAGCTTTTTCATAAGCGAAATCACCGACATTCCACTGGAACCCAAATTTGTAATTATTAGTCGGCCGAGTTGCCCAGAGTTGACGATGGAGATCCATACCCAACAACATTGCCGTTTCACGATCAATTTCAGCATCAGCCGGCATAATAGGCTGCGCATCCTCAGCCAATTTAACGACAACCCGTGCCGCAGGAATAGATGTGGCCGTAGGAGATGAATCTGATGAACAGGCAACAAGACTTATAAAGACCACCAGTAAAACTAGGGAACAACTTTTTTTCATATATTTCGTTCGGGGGCTCACGCGTCGAATACACCGACACTGCTTGATTTGAATACTAAAAATACGTCGTAACCGATACGTATTCCAAGGTCTTTCAATGCATTTTCGGTCAACTCAACAATAAATTTCGGACCAGCATCGACATGAATGAATACTTTTCCAAGGTTAGACCAAGTTTCAATGACTTTACCTTTCAGGATATTACGAGCCGAAATATTTACTGGTCGATCCGCTGCCAAAATAATTTGATTTGCACTCAGCGAAACTATTACGCGCTCACCCGACTTTTGATTTTGACGTCCTGTCGATATTTCGATTCCCTCAACCTCGATGGTGGTTAAATAATCTATAGAACGACCGATCACTCCATCAAATATATTCTCGAAATTATCAATAGCCCCAAAGGCGTTGACATAAGGTAAAAGTGCGGTGGGGCGATCGAATCCGACTACTTTTCCGGCTTCCAGCATCATCGCATTAGAAGCGATCGATACAACTTCTGAAATAGAGTGAGATACATAAACCATCGGGATATTAAACTCCCCATGCACACATTTCAGATAATTAAGTATCGACCCACGCCTAGCAGTGTCAAGCGACGCAAGCGGTTCATCCAAAAGAAGCAAATTCGGCGTCGTAGCGAGTGCCCGCGCTATCGCTACGCGCTGGCGTTCTCCTCCAGAGAGCGCAGACGGTTTTCGGTTCAGCAAACTCGACAATCCCAAAAAGTCGGCAAGGTCAAGAGGGTCAATCTGACGTTTTTGTTCAGGAATCAATTTCCACCCAAATTCAATGTTGCTCTTAACATCGAGGTGGGGAAACAAAGCTCCATCTTGATAAACAGTTCCAACACGGCGGTTCTCAGGTGTGACCCAGACCCTATCAAGACTTGAATACCAGATCGTTTTCTTCATTTGAACGTAGCCACTATCGGGACGGAGAGAGCCACCGATGCAATCCAGTAAACTCGACTTTCCAGCACCTGAGGAACCAAATACGGCGGTGATTCCGGCGTCAAACTCTCCAGTCACATCCAACTGGAAACCCGCTCGTTCTATCTGGATATCAAATGAAATCATAATGGAGGGCTACCCAATCGTGTAGACCCAGACCCTATAGGCGATCGAGGCCGATTCAGCAACCAGTTATGAACTCCAAGAGCGATAACACCTAACACCAGTGAAACGATAGCAAGGCGCCAGGCCGAATTAGTGTCACCTGAAGAAATTCTGGTGAATATCGCCGTAGGCACGGTTTGGGTGCGCCCAGGAATATTGCCGGCAACAATAATGGTCGCGCCAAATTCTGACAAAGCCCTTACAAAGCCAAGTAATACCCCCGCTATCACACCCCTTTGAGCTAGCGGCAAGGTTACGGTCAAAAAAGTACGTAAAGACCCTGCGCCGAGACCTTTTGCTGCCACTTCTAATCTAGGGTCAACCCCAGCCAGAGCCACTGTGAACGATCTAACAACAAGCGGAAAAGACACCACTGACGAAGCCAGCACCGCCGCAAACCAAGTGAACGCAAGAGTTGAACCAAACAGCCAGTGACTTAATTGCCCGACCCAACCGTGTGTACCAATAATCCATAACAACACATACCCCACAACAACCGGAGGCAAAGCTAGTGGAAGGGAGACAAGAACATCAAGGGCAAACTTACCCCGAAAATCTTTCCTTACCAACAACCACGCCGTTATCAGTCCAATGGGCAACGTCACACCAGTCGCCACGAAAGCAACCTGCAGTGAAAATGCGATTATTGGAATATCTAACGTCATTGAAAAAAAGTCCTAGAAAATAGGCCGTTCATTGGTTATTTGCTGCAGGAGACACAAAATTGAATCCAGCCGTCCCAAATAGATTACGGGTTTTCTGGGAGGAAGCAATAAACGTAAAAAAATCAGCGGCAGCATCCGATTGGGAGGCATTGGCAATCTTCCAGCCAACATACTCGATACGTGGGTATGATTCTTGGATTTCATAAACAATTGATACGTCATCTGAGCTAATCGCATCAGTTTTGTAGACAATCCCGTAATCAGCATTACCTGACTGAACGGCTGCCATGGCAGCTCGAGCGTCTAACGCAAATATGGCATCTTTAGAAACATCATCCCATAGATCGACTGATTCAAAAGCTTTCTGAGTAAATATGCCAACTGGAGCCAAGCCAGGGTCCCCAAGTGCTACGCGAGGTGCCTCAGCGACAAGTTCTTCCAATGACGTTACAGATCTGTGATCTGAAGGAGCTATTGCAACAAGTTTGTTACCAAGCCCAATTGCTGAATTATTATCGGAATACATTCCAGCTTTTCTAAGAATTAAGACTGGATTGTCTCCAACAAAAAAAAATCCATCTGCCGGTGCACCAAGCTCTGCGATTTGATTGGCCAGCATAATCGAACCACCGAAACTGAATTCAACGCTATTCCCGGTCTCCGCCTCATATAGATCAGCAGCCTCTCCCACCACATCTGATAACGAAGCAGCAACAAATATCAGCGGCACGTCACCTTTTCCACTCCCATTGCAGGCAACCACCGATGCAATACAGATCACGAGCAGAATAATTCGAATAAGGCGTATTTCAGACAATGCTTTAAGTTACTGGTGTAGAGAAAATTAGCTCTGATAGAATTCACATGTTGCATCTAAGCAGTGCAACAGATTTGAATCTACGGATTATATTCAGCGCTGCGGATGCAGCAATTTATAAGGCAAGAAATTGGACACTGCGAGCGAAGAATACACCTTCACGAGCTTTTCCTACCTCCCCTTTTACACCCAGGTCAATGTACGTTTGCTTGATCTTGCAGAAGTTGGCAAACAACGAACCATCGTCGACTTGGGGTGTGGCACCGGAGGAGTCACAAAATTAATTTTAGAACGACTTCAATCCGCCAAAGACACCGTTATTTACGCTGTAGATCACTCAGCTACCGCACTAAAAGCAGCAGCAGAAGAAATTGGTGAACGCAAAGACTTAGTCGTTAACTACGTACATTCAGAAGCTCAAAATCTAACAGACGCGGTTAAAGACCGTGTAGACGCTATCGTTTACTGTAATTCAATTCATTATGTGCCAGACAAAGCAAAACTTGTAAAACAAATCAAAGAAAAACTAGTTACCCGAGGTATATTTGCATTCAATACCTCATTCTTCGAGGGTGCCCATCCGGAAGATAGCCACGAGTTCTTCCGAAAATGGATGATGCGTTCACTGCGAATACTAAAACGTGAGCATGGCCTTTCACCAAAAAAAACTTCAAAGGTCGAATCACGCGTGCAGCTAACAGCCAACCAATATATCGATATTGTAGAAGGCGCTGGACTCAAAATATTAGTAAATGACCTAAACCGCGTCGAAGTCCCCCACGAAGGATGGCACCAAATTTCTGGATTCTCCGATTGGATTGAAGGTGTAATGCCAGGTGTGCCACTAGATAAAGGACGCGAGTCACTGCAAAAAGGACTCGCACAGATATGGACAGAAATGGAACTGAAAACCGTCCCGAGGGTATGGTTGTCAGTAAGCGCTTCGAAAGTTTAACTTTCTCGAGTATAACCAGAAGATAACCGGTCTACGTGTCACTAAAATACTCAGCCAAAGTCTTCACGCTATAGCCTTGACTCTCCATATCATCGGCCATTGCACCCTCTGACTCAATAGCGCAGCGAGCCGTGTCTATAGATGTGAAACATGGAATACGTTGCATAACTGCTGCTCTACGGATATGAAATCCATCCTGCAATGTAGATCGGTCACCAGTGACTGTGTTAACCACAGCACTCACAGTTCCATCTTCGATAATATCAACAACTGTTCGACCTTTCCCTCCCTGCAAGCGTTTTTCGACCTCAGTAACATCTACCCCCATTAAACGGATCATATTAGCCGTACCGTTTGTTGCATAAATTTTATGACCTCCTTGTTCAAGCATGCGAACAAGACCAGCAGAATCAGACTTGTCAGGATCAGCAATGCTCAACAGTACCGCTCCTCCTTCTGGAACGTTAAGTCCCGAACCAAGTAATGCCTTAGTTATCGCTCCTTCGAACGTTTGGTCAATGCCCATCACTTCACCCGTAGACTTCATTTCTGGACCTAAGAAGGTATCAACTCCGGCCAATTTGGACATCGAAAACACGGGAGCTTTTACTGCAATCAAATTCTGCTCTTCGGCCAGCCCAGCTGTGTAACCTTGCTCCTTAATGGTTCTTCCTTGCATGACGTCCGTGGCTATCCGAACCATAGGTATACGAGTGACTTTGGATATAAACGGTATAGTCCTCGATGATCTGGGATTAACCTCAATAATGTAAACCTCAGCATCTCCTGATTCATCTCTGTAATCATCACCATTAAACCCACGGTATGTACCGCCTCCGGTGATAATAAATTGAATGTTCATTAAACCAATGATGCCCAGCGCAAGTCCGATCCTACGGGTGTAATCAACAATTTTTTCGACCTCAGCCTCGGTCAATGATTGTGCTGGATATACAGCCATAGAATCACCGGAGTGAACTCCCGCCCGCTCTATGTGTTGCATGATTCCTGGAATCAATACATCTTTACCATCGCACACAGCATCAACTTCAACTTCAAGTCCGGTCAAATAATGATCAATCAAAATGTTCTGATCAGGAAATTCCCTCAAAGCCGTTTTGAAATAGCGATGAAGTTCAGATGGAGTTTGAACAATCTCCATTGCTCGGCCACCTAGCACGTAACTTGGTCTAACTAACACCGGATATCCGACATTGTTTGCTATTTGAAGAGCAATTTCCACATCCGACGCCATCCCGCCGGGGGGTTGAGGTAACCCATAACGAGCAGTTAGCATTTCAAACCGACCACGATCAGATGCCAAGTCGATTACGTCAGAGCTCGATCCAAGAATGGGAAGTCCAGCAACACCCAATGATTGAGAGAGATTGATAGCCGTCTGGCCACCAAATTGCACCATCGTTGCAGGAATTGACTGCCCTTCGCCTTCATTCTCTATGATGTCTCGAACGCTCTCTTCGTCGAGTGGCTCAAAATACAAACGGTCAGATATATCGAAATCAGTCGAAACGGTTTCAGGATTTGAATTGACCATGACAGCCTTTATGCCTGACGCCTGCAAGGCTAATGCAGCGTGAACAGAACAATAATCAAATTCAATACCTTGGCCTATTCTTATCGGGCCGCTTCCCAAGACGACAGCAACGGCGTCATCCGATGAAACAGCTTCGTTCTCTTGCTCATATGTTGAATAAAAATATGGAGTAACTGCTTCAAACTCACCGGCACAAGTGTCTACCATTTTGTAGACAGGTTTTAATCCCCACTCTTTCCGCATTGACCTGACCTGCTCCGGAAGATAATCCGCAAGCGATCCGATTTGAGCATCCGAAAAACCCATTCGTTTCGCGTTTCGCATGAGGTCAGGCGTCAGTTCTTCCGCCAGCAGCTGGCGTTCCATCTCAATAATTCTCGAAAGAGCATGGGAGAACCAAGGATCTATACCTGTCTCCAGCGTCACTGACTCGACAGAACGTCCACTGCGTATCGCAGCTGCCAATTTCCACAAACGATCATCATCCGCAAGAAGTTGTGAAGGTTCGCCAGCTGTCCAATTAGGATCTTCCCACAAAAGCGAACCACGACCATTCTCAAGAGATCGGATTGCCTTCTGCAATGCAGCCTCAAATGTACGGTCGATTGCCATGACTTCGCCAGTAGCTTTCATTTGAGTTCCAAGAGAACGATCACCCATAGGAAATTTATCGAACGGCCATCGCGGAATTTTCACCACGCAATAATCCAGAGCAGGCTCAAATGCAGCTGTCGTTTTCTCAGTTACAGCATTTGATATCTCTGCAAGCGTCTTACCGAGAGCAATTTTTGCGGCAACCCGTGCAATGGGGTAGCCGGTCGCCTTTGAGGCCAGGGCAGAAGATCGACTCACGCGAGGATTAACTTCAATGACGTAATACATGGAGCCATCTTCGTCATAGCCTGACCCTTCACCAATCGTCGCAGCAACCATTTTGGAGGGACGATATGCCAGTTGAACATTGCAACCACCTTTAATATCAAGGCCCGTAATAATATTCAGAGATGCCGTACGAAGCCGCTGATAGTCCTTGTCATTGAGCGTCTGGCTAGGTGCAACAACGATGGAATCGCCAGTATGTACGCCCATAGGATCTAGGTTTTCCATATTGCAAATCGTGATGACATTTCCCTCACCATCTCGCATCACTTCGTACTCAATCTCTTTCCAACCAAGAAGAGAGCGCTCGATGAGTACCTGGCCAACTTTGCTGGCCGCAATTCCACCACTTGCAATATCGCGAAGTTCATCTTCATTATGTGCGATTCCACCCCCTGTGCCACCGAGCGTATACGCGGGTCGCACAACTGCGGGGTAACCGATCTCAGATCCAGCAACGATAGCTTCCTCTATTGACTCAACTGCATACGATGGAAGTACCGGCTCACCAATCCGTTCAAGAAGATCGCGAAATTTTTCGCGATCCTCAGCCATTTCAACGGAAGCCACGGAGGTACCCAGTGTTTTGACGCTGTACTTCTCGAGAATCCCCATCTCCTCTAGATCCAGCAAAAGATTAAGACCGGTCTGCCCACCAAGAGTTCCTAACACACCATCCGGACGCTCTCTCGCAATAATTCTTTCAAGCACAGGAACAGTTAATGGTTCGATATAGATACGATCAGCCATATCTTCATCCGTCATGATCGTTGCTGGATTAGAGTTGACCAAAACGACTTCTACTCCCTCCTCACAAAGAGAACGACAGGCCTGAGTACCCGCGTAGTCGAATTCAGCGGCCTGCCCAATGATGATTGGACCTGAGCCAATTACAAGTACTTTTTTAGGCATATCGTTGGGCGGATTGTTGCCCAGCACTCTCGTCAATCAAGTCTCCTTTTCACACACAGTGACAGTGTTATTCAATCTAACCGGCGCAAATATGAAATTCCTAATACTTTGTAGCGACTGCAATTTGAATCATTTTCAAAAACCGATCAAAGAGATACTCGCTATCATGGGGGCCTGGGGAAGCTTCAGAGTGATATTGAATAGTCATAATCGGCAGATCTCTATGCCGAAGACCTTCAACCGTATTGTCATTCAGATTAACGTGACTGATTTCCAGCGCCGCAGGAAGACCGTCTGGGTCCACTGCGTAACCATGATTTTGTGCGGTAACGTAAACACGACCAGATTCAAGGTCCTTAACCGGTTGATTTGCTCCTCGATGCCCAAAATGCAATTTAAAAGTATCTGCTCCAAATGATCGAGCAATCACCTGATGCCCCAAACAAATCCCCATAATCGGAACCTTGCCTACCAGTCCTCTGGCAGTTTCCACGGAACGATCAAGCAATTCAGGATCGCCCGGACCTGGCGAAAGCATCACACCATCAGGTTTCTGTTTTAAAATTTCCCCCGCGGATACATCATCAGGGACGACAACGACCTCACAGCCTCGGGCGCGTAATGATCGGAGGATATTCAATTTGACTCCGTAGTCATTAACCACAATCTTGATCAGATTATCCTCGATGCCTCGTTCATCTACTGTTGCCTTAACCCCACGCCCCATTCCTCCTTGACGAGCCCTCGCCCGCAGATCACGGTAAGCGCGAGAGCGTTCTCCGGCGTCTCCTTCCCAGGCATAGATGTTATTAGTGGAGACATCTCTTACAACGTCAAACTCGCCATAACGCGGAGCCTCTGCCAATGCCTGTAGAGCATGAGACACACTTCCACTTGGAGTGATAATGCCCATCATTACCCCAGATGACCGCAGTTTCCGAGTAACCGCACGGGTATCGATACCTGAGACTCCGGGGATGCCATTCTGCGATAGATAGTCGTGTACCGTGCCCTCGGACAGGGGATGGGAGGGTGCATCACAATCTTCGCGTACTACAAAACCAGTCACCTGTACCCGTGTGGATTCAACATCGGCTTCACTAGTGCCATAATTTCCAATCATTGGATAAGTCGGGACAAGAATTTGACCGCCGTAAGAAGGGTCGGTGAGCATCTCCTGGTAACCCGTCATAGAGGTATTGAAAACTACCTCGCCGATCACCTCTTTCTGAGCCCCGAGCCTTTGACCCTGAAATACCGAACCGTCTTCAAGAATTAAATACGTGTCGGCACGTACATCACTCATCCGTTATTCCTAACTTCAAGTTGAGAGTGAAACACAGTCTTACCCTGATATATGGTTCTCACAACTCGGCCTGTCAGTTCTACCCCGTTCAATGGTGTATTCACACTTTTCGAGGCAAACGTGCTCGGATCAACGACCCACAAGTTAAACGGATCAATAAGTGTGACATCAGCTGGAAATCCTTTTCTCAGGCAACCCACGTCCCGACCCAATATAGATGCTGGGTGTGTTGTTAGTGATTCAATCAATCGCACCAGTGAAATTTGCCCGTTATTCACTAAGCCGAACACCGACGAAAATGCCGTTTCAAGCACATTTATACCTGGCGCAGCTTCGTTATATGTACAAACTTTGTCAGTCGCAGCATGGGGAGCATGATCCGTAGCAATGATGTCAATAACACCGTCGCGCAAAGCATCAACTAACGCTCGCACGTCCGCCTTACTGCGTAACGGAGGATTGACTCTCGTATTCGTGTCGTAACTCTCTAACCCCACACTAGATGGCACCTCACCTTTCAGACCAAACACCCACTCCTCACTAAGCGTTAAATGGTGAGGCGTAACTTCTGCAGTGACGTTTACTCCGCGTTCCTTTGCCGAGCGCAGTACTTCTATAGATCCAATTGTAGAAATATGCGGAACATGAAGCTGCGTCTTTGTCAGATCGGCCAAATATAAATCACGAGCAACCATCGCGCTTTCAGCCTCATTTGGAGCTCCGGGAAGACCAAGTCTGGTTGCAACCACGCCTGCAGTCATCACCCCTCCATCAGTTATTTTTTTATCCTCAGCATGGTTTATGACAGGAAGCCCGACTTCAGCGGAATAAGCAAGAGCTTGACGCATCAAATTTCCATCTTCGACTGCATTGCCATCATCAGAAAATCCAATTACACCGGCGTCCGCAAGTTCCCCCATAGGGGCAAGCTGTTTACCATGTTGACCTACTGAAATAGCTCCGATCGGGAGAACTCTCACTACGCCATCGACAGCAGCCCTCCGGATCACATCCTCAACAGTGCCTGCCGAATCTTGAACAGGATCGGTATTGGGCATAGCACAAATTGTCGTAAAGCCCCCACGAGCCGCAGCGCGAGTTCCTGAGGTGATAGTTTCTTTCCACTCCTGCCCTGGATCCCGTAAGTGAGTATGGAGGTCGATAAATCCTGGCGACACGATCATACCGATAGCATCAATCACCTCATATCCATCAAATTTACTTTCACCCGTCTTCAAAGTAACTTCTTCGATCCTGCCATCGGAAATTAAAACGTCAGAAATCTGATCGATTCCCTCGCCAGGATCTAGCACCCTACCACCCGTTATTGCCAGTTTATTTCTGGCTGCCAAAAGCATCTCCTTATTATTCACCGAACGAATTAATTCGGCTCCGAACTTTCGCCATTTCTGATGGTCCGCACCGAATTACCCGGAGCGCATAGCATGTATAAAACAGCCATGCGCACCGCTACCCCATTACGAACCTGCTCCTCAACAACACTCTGCACTCCATGCGCAACATCGCTTGAAATTTCCACACCTTCGTTCATCGGACCCGGGTGCATCAGCAACGCTGCGTCGTTCGCAAGAGCCATTTTCTGAGAATTAATACCCCAACGTGCTGAATATTCTCGAAGACTCGGTAGGTGCCCGGCATCCTGACGTTCTTTTTGAATTCTCAATGGCATTACCACATCAGCTCCATCAACCGCTTGTTCAACCGATTTCACAAGCTGCAATCCCCCAAAACCCGACTCATCCGACAATGTGGAGCCCAGTTCCCATTCATCAGGCAATAACGTATTGGGACATGAAACTACAACCTCAGCACCCATCTTTTGAAAGGCGATGATGTCTGATCGCGCCACCCGGCTGTATAAGATGTCCCCAACTATCGCTATCTTTTTTCCTGATATGTTGCCGAGATGATTACGTACCGTAAAAAGATCGAGTATCGACTGCGTCGGATGCGCATGAGTTCCATCACCGGCATTCACAATCGAAGCATCAATGTGATTCGAAATGAAATAAGGGGCTCCGGAATGTGGATGACGCACAACCAAAGCGTCAATCTGCATCGCTTGTAAGGTCTTTACTGTATTCAACAGTGATTCG
>Ga0187833_10000485_pt1 | contig 45797 bp, 39 predicted proteins | sample ETNtaG_37_FD_167968 | JGI IMG/M metagenome (GOLD analysis project Ga0187833, IMG submission 167968) | Marine microbial and viral communities from oxygen minimum zone, Eastern Pacific Ocean - ETNP2014_SV_400_PacBio MetaG (Illumina Assembly) | ecosystem: Environmental > Aquatic > Marine > Hypoxic...
AAAGTAACATTCAAGAAATTTGAACTTGAACCTGTATTAACTGTATCTCCTGAATTGTTTAAAGTAACAAATAAAGTAGTTTCACTCGTATTATGATGAATAGTCACATTCGTTGCATCATAACTGCTGGTATCAATTGTCTCGTTGAACTGAAGAACAAACTGACCATTAAAATGATTGTATGATGAAGCAGATGCCACAAGTCCTGCAGTAACAATTCCAGGCATAGCCTGATCTGCAGCAGTAGCATTGACAGTTGAATGTCCTGTACTGTGATCTACAACTAAAGCATTTCCAGCTCTATCAGTTAGTGAACTGAAATTCAAACTCAAAAGCGGAGTTGCGTTTGCAGCATAAGATTCATTCAATGTTACTAATATTGAATTTGAATCAGTCGCAAATCCACTTTGGACTGCAGTTGCTTGAGATGTTGCTTGTGCAACAACACCACTAGGAAGAAGAACTGAAGTAATATTAAACATATTATTATTCAAACTTCCTCCATCAATATTTTCACTAAAAGTGACATTAATCAAATTAAGTGAGTTATTAGTACTTGCAGCAGTAATAGTTGGAGCTGTAAAGTCAAGTGTAACATTACTTGATAATGTGTAATTAAAAGTTACAGCATTTAAATCTGCCAATGAATTATTAGATATTCTTATAATAATATCACCAGCACCTTCAGCAGCAGTTGCATCATCGATAGTAACATTAAAGACAATAATAGCTCCTGAACTAGATTGTGCGATTGATGTTGAATTCATCAATACAGATCCATTCCAAGTTACCGATGTTGTAGTATTATATACATTGTTAAAATTAGCATCAAGGATCTCTTGACCTGCAAAATCAGTAATGTTCTGAGCTCCAAGAGCAACACCACCAAATAGAAGACCAGTAGGAAGCTCAACAGTAATATTAGAGATAGTAGTCATAAAGTTATTATCTACTGTAGCGGAATTGTTAATAGTAATATTCAATTGATAGGTTTGATTGTTAGAAATAAATGGGCTATGAACAGTTGAATTCCTCAAAAAGAATCCACCACCAAATCGAGTAAGTTGAGTCCCAGTAGAATTTGTAACATTCTGCAAAGTCGCATTTTCTAAGTTATAATCAACGAAGGGCTCATTCGCAGCGAAAACCGTTGCACCCATACTCACAATAAATAGTAAACTAATTAATAGAACAAACCCTCTTTTTTCCATTGGTATCAACCCCATTTTTTGATTTTGATTTCTAAAGTAAGATCCCCACTAAATGTATGATCTTCACTTTATTCTAAACACAATTATTTTTCTAATGTTACTCGTATATAAAGGTTTCGTTGATTTAGAGGATACATCTACGATTTCAAATGTAATTAATGGTTACTGGAGAGGAACAATTAGTAATCAAAAAGTACCAAACTTTAGACGACAAAGCACCAAAAACGTAAACGATTTTGCATATTCCCAACAAAATGTTCAAACTTCAGAAAATAACATCTTTTTTGTCATGAACATTTTTCCATCGACCAGAAAAAATATATCCAATAAGATTTCCTTCCTTAGCAAGTTCTGGAAAAACATCCTCTTGCAAACTGTAAGTAATTTGTGCCAGAGGTATCTGATCGAACACTTCAGGCTCTGCAATTCCAATTAACAAGCTCGTTAAAAACGTTTTATTTTCTTTAGGATTCTCCTCATACGTCTTAATTTTGTTACCTTCTAGCTCAACAATCGAACTCTTATTCCATGCATATTTGGTCCCACTATAGATAGCAAGAGTCAACATTCCTTGATTCTTTTTATGATAATCTTCCATATCCTTAAGGTCCAATTCAAAGTAATGATCACAAGGTAAAAACAAAAAAGTTCCTTTGATTTTATCCTTAACTATCTGCAACGTTTTAGCTGTTCCTAAGTGTTGTTTCTCTTCAACATACTCAATAGCACATCCAGAGCTATCCTCTCCCACTATCTTATAGATGGCACTCAACACTTCTTTAGAACCAACGATCAAAATGTCTCCATACCCTGCTTTCTTCACTTTTCCTATAATATCCTCAATAAGGGTATGCTTTTTCCCCTTGAATAAAGGTCGATAATCTCCATCGTCATATAGATTAACAGCCTTTCCACCTGCTAATATGACACATTTCTTCTTCTCAGAAAGATACTTACTCAGAATCTGTTCGACTGCTGCACTCCTACTATCCACAGAAATATGGTCAACTTCCCTGTCTAATCTATCAAGAATCTCCTTATTAATACTCAAACTAATCCTTTCTTTCACCATAAGCGTAATACTCCCTTATTACGATAGTAATAACAACTTATTTATATAGCTTCCTATTCATCATTCATATAATGGATACAAATAGCGCTTTTTCAGGAGTAATAATCAAATCACTTAAACAGTGGGATGATGACAGAGGATGGCTTGTTGAGACATTCCGAGATGATGAATCTGCCCACAAACCGGCAATGAGCTATATATCTCATACTAAATACAACGTTTCTAGAGGACCTCATGAACATCATACCCAATCAGATTTGTTTGTATTTGTAGGCTATGGAGACTTCGAGTTATACCTCTGGGATAATAGAAAGGATTCTCCTACATACAAGCAAAAAGAAGTACACAAGGTAGGAGCTTCCAATAAAGTATCAGTTATTGTTCCCCCTGGCGTAGTCCATGGGTATAAATCAATCAGTGAAAAAGGATCCTTATCAATAAACTATCCTGACAAACTCTATGCAGGAAAAAATAAAGCAGAAAAAGTAGATGAAATAAGACATGAGGATAAAGACTCAGAGTATACAATCGAATAGTATCAAAGTAATCAGTGGACGTTGCCCTTATTTTTCGGCTAATGGTCCGAAAAATAGAAGGGCAGGTGCTCTGTGAGCACCAAGAAGTCCACTGATACAACAAAAAACAACTTAAAAAAACTAAAATGAAAATACTTGTAACAGGGGGATGTGGATTTATTGGTTCTAATTTTATTAGATTGTATCTCAAAAAAAACCCAGACCACAAAGTAACAAATCTAGATAAACTCACCTACTGTGGAAACCCAGAAAACCTAAAAGACCTAAAATCTAATCCTAACTACACATTCATTGAAGGTGATATCTGTGATGAAGCTACCGTACAAAAAGCAATGAAAGATATCGACATGATATTTCACTTTGCAGCTGAATCACACGTGGATAACTCTATACAAGACCCCTATATTTTCACTAAAACGAACGTTATAGGTACCCATATCATGCTAGAATGTGCTAGAAAACAGGGTAAAATTAAGAGATTCATCCACATTTCAACAGACGAAGTCTATGGTTCAGTACCTGAAGGTGCTTCTGTAGAATCAGATCCAGTAGAACCAAACTCACCCTATTCTGCATCTAAAACAGGATCGGATCATCTAGCAAGATCCTATTATGAAACATACAAACTACCTGTTATTATTACAAGATCATCAAATAACTTTGGACCCTATCAATTTCCAGAGAAACTCATTCCTTTATTTATAACAAATCTACTCCAAGATAAAAAAATCCCACTCTACGGAGATGGTATGAATATTCGAGATTGGATCTATGTAGAAGATAATTGTGAAGGAATATTAACGGTAGCCGAAAAAGGCACCGTTGGAGAGATATACAATATAGGTGGTGGAAATGAACTTCCTAACCTAAAAATCACCAAAGATATCCTTTCTCACATGAAAAAGGACGATTCTTTTATACAAAAAGTGACTGATAGGCTGGGTCATGATCGAAGATATGCCCTAAATTCAGCAAAACTTCACGCATTAGGATGGAAACCTAAGCATGATTTTGAGTCTGCACTCAAAGCAACCATAGATTGGTATACTCAAAATGAATCATGGTGGAAACCGTTGAAAGAACAAAAAGTTATGATTCTGGGAGCTCAAGGTATGCTTGGTAAAGAATTAAGCAATGTATTTCCTAAAACTATCCAACTAGATCTTCAAGAAGTAGACATTACCAATCAAAAAGCAATATCAGAATGTATTGCACAAAATAGACCTGATGTTGTCATAAATGCTGCAGCATATACAGATGTAGATGGAGCAGAAGCAAACAAAGAAATTGCTCACAAAGTAAATGCTGATGCAGTCCTCTATATAGCAGAAGCTTGTAAAGGAATCAACGCAACCCTCATCCATTACTCAACAGACTATATATTCAATGGACAATCAGAAAAAGGGTATGCAGAAGACCAATCTAAAGATCCAATTAATGCTTATGGAGAAACCAAAGCTATAGGAGAAGACAATATTATCAAAACTACAGACAATTACTATATACTGAGAACTTCTTGGCTCTATGGAAATCAAGGGAAAAACTTTGTAGAAACCATGCTAAAATTAGCTAAGGAAAAAGACTCACTAAAAGTTATCAATGACCAAACAGGTTCTCCTACATATGCAAAAGATTTAGCAGAAGCAACAAAAAACATCCTGAAAGAACCTTTTGGAATCTATCATAGAACAAATGATGGTTCATGCACTTGGTATGAATTTGCCAAAGAAATTTTTACACAAACAAACACTGATATCACTTTAGAGCCTTGCACAACACAAGAATATCCTACTCCTGCTAAAAGACCTACTTGTTCAATACTAATAAATAATAAATTAAATCCACTTCCAGATTGGAAAGATGCACTCTCAAGATATCTAAAAGAAAAAGAACAATTGGAGGAATCACCATGAAAGGAGTAATCTGTGCAGGAGGACATGGCACAAGAATGATGCCATGTACGAAAGTTACCAATAAACACCTATTAAATGTCTACAACAAACCTATGATTTACTATCCTTTGCAAACATTAATCGATGCAGGATGTACAGAAATTTTAATCATCTCTGGACCGGGTCACGCAGGTGATTTCCTAAATCTATTAGGATCAGGAAAAGAATTTGGAGTAAAACTATCATATGCCATGCAAGAAGAAGCTGGAGGAATTGCAGCAGCTTTAGCATTAGCAGAAGACTTTGCAGATAATGAACAAATAGCTGTAATATTAGGTGATAATATCTATGAAGATACCTTTGATTTCTCAGATTTCAAAGAAGGAGCGAGAATTCATCTCAAAGAAGTTGAAGATCCTGAACGATTTGGAGTTGCAGAAGTTGATGATACTAACAAAGTACTTTCAATTGAAGAAAAACCATCTCAACCAAAATCTAATCTCTGCGTAACAGGATTGTATGTATATGATAAAGATGTTTTCAACATTATTAAAACCATAAAACCCTCAGGTAGGGGAGAATTAGAGATTACCGATGTGAATAATGAATATCTCAAAAGAGGGAATTTAGAAGGAAGAACTGTTTCTGGATACTGGACTGACGCTGGGACGTTTGAATCTTGTTTCCGTGCATCAGAACTTATACGGAAAAAAGAACTTTCTAAGAAAATAAAAGAATAAATTTTAGCTTCAGGGGTTGAACGTTTTTTTAGTGAAATCCCTGTACTACGTTGCCGTCGACTAGTAACTTAGTCGGCTCGGCACATTCGAGAGTTGTTTCAAAGCCTCAGAGTTAGTGAGAGAGAAAGAGTTAAAATCAAACAAGAATTAATCTCCTTCAAACTCTACAAGTGTAAAAACCTTAAATCCTTTATCTTCAATTTTCTTTTTTCCACCCAAATCAGGTAGATCAACTACTAATGCTACTTCAAGAACTTCTCCGCCAAGTTTAGTAATCAAATTACATGCAGCAAGAGCAGTTCCACCTGTTGCCACTAAATCATCAACAAGTAATACTTTATCTCCTTTCTCAATAGCATCAATATGAATTTCTAAGGTATCGGTTCCATACTCTAACTCATACTCTTCAGATTCAGTTTTATAGGGTAATTTCCCTGGTTTTCGTAAAGGTACAAATCCCACTCCTAATTCATGAGCAAGAACACCTCCTAAAATAAATCCTCGAGCTTCAATACCTGCAACAGAAGTAACTCCTGCATCTTTATATCTTTTAACAAGTTCAGTAACAACATCTTTTAATCCATATCCGCTTTGTAATAAGGTAGTAATATCTCTAAACATAATTCCTTCTTTTGGAAAATCAGGTACCGTCCTAATCTTAGATTTTATATGTTCCATCTATTCTCCTTCTCCATCTATTCTCCTTCTCCATCTTCTTCGTCATCTTCATCTTCTTCATCAGCTTCAGAATCACCGTTGGTAATCTTAGGAATGGTCTGAATCAACAAATCTTTAACTTTATCAGCATTCGCTTTAAACACTTTTAAAACTTCCTCAAACGTTACAGCTTCTTCATCTTCTTTCCAACAATCATAATCGGTACTCATGGCAACAGCTGCATACGGAATCCCTGCTTCATTTGCAAGTGCAGCTTCTGGAGCAGTACTCATATTGATAACATCTGCTTTCCAACTCCTAAACATATGTGACTCAGCTCGTGTACTAAATCTTGGACCTTCAATGGTAACAACAGTCCCTTTCTCATGTAAAGGTAAGCTCAATTCTTTTGCAGTAGAAATAAAAGCCTGTCTCAATTCTTCATTAAAAGGATCAGCCATAGGAGCATGCACCATACCATCAGCAAAATCCTCATGAAATGAATTCTTACGATGCTTTGTAAAGTCAATAAACTGATCAAGAATTACAAAATGACCTCGGTCAATCTCTTGCTTTAAACTTCCACATGCTGTAGTTGCGAGAATATGTGTACACCCTTCATCCTTCAAAGCTTGAATATTTGCCTGATTATTTACTTGAGTTGGACTGTATTGATGCTTCCTACCGTGTCTTGATAAGATCACAACATCAACACCTTCAATCTTTCCAATAGTTAATGGACTGCTCGGAGTTCCCCAATCAGTACCAACAGCTTTCTCAGAAGGATCTTTCAAAATCTTTGGATCATCTAATCCACTTCCACCAATAATTCCAACTTTAACCATAATTGCAGAGTTGCATAAAGGTTATATAAACATTATGCAATCACAATAGTATGATTACTAACATATCAAAAAAACAAAACCTTGTTGAGAGTGTAAAACACTGCAAAAGTGCGTTCACTCAATGCAGGGGCTTAATGTTCACTACTCCACTCAGAAATAAAGGTCTTGTTTTTCACTTTGGAAAACTACAATCCATCTCTTTACATATGTTCTTTGTATTTTATCCTATAGATGTACTCTGGCTCAATAAAGAGAAACAAGTAGTACAAATCAAGAAAAGGTTTAAACCTTTTACATTCGTAGCAAGATCAGAACCATCATGTTATGTACTTGAATTACCTGCAGGGATTGTAGATACCTCACAAACAGAAATCGGTGACACGATAGATTTTTAAATGATTTCCCACCTATATTCCTTCAATGGGGATATAGTTTAACCTGGCTAGAATACGAGCCTCCAGCAAGTGGAGAGATGAGACTACGGTCGATGATTATCTTGAAGAAAGCTTAAGATCTGAGTTCAAATCTCAGTATCCCCATCATTTTCTTTTTGGATTAATATTATACAATCGAAACAAACCTTTAAATAAACTCATCCTAAAAAAGTGTCATGTCAAAAGCCTTATTCCAAGCAATATTTACCATGGTGGGATTTATTGTGGGAGCAGGTATTCTAGGAATTCCATTTGCTTTATCTAAATCTGGATTCTGGATTGGAGTTATTGATATTCTCTTAATAGGAATCATCTTCCTCTACAGAAATCTCTACCTAGGAGAAATCATCCTAAGAACAAAAGGAGATCATCAATTAACAGGATATGCTGAAATCTATCTCGGAAAAATTGGAAAATGGTTAATGTCTTTTGCATTATTATTTGGACTCACGGGAGCCATTGTGGCATACATTGTGAAAGGGGGTCAATTTCTTAACATCCTATTACAACCTTCCTTTGGCGGATCACCCTTCATTTACTCTCTCATATTTTTCTTCGTCCTCTCCTACATTGTAAAAAGAGGCCTTAAATTGATGAAAGAACTCGTCCTTGTTCTTGTAGGACTTGTATTAATACTCACTGTTGTATTTCTCATATTTGGTCATTCCTCTGTAAATCCTGCCAATCTTTCAACCATAGATATAGAACAACTCTTTTTACCATTCGGTGTCATCATGTTTGCATTGTTAGGTACAGCTGCAATACCTGAAATGAAAATTGAACTAAAGAACCAAAAGAACTTACTGAAAACTGCAATCATTTGGGGATCACTGATACCCATCGTAGTGTACATCATCTTTGCATATGTGGTACTAGGAATCTCAGGAAGTAATGTATCAGATGGTGCAATCATTGGGCTAAAAGACGCCCTAGGATATCCATTCCTAGTGCTAGGAATCATATTTGGACTATTAACCATATCCACCTCATTCATCTCCATAGGAATTGCACTCAAAGAAACATTCATGTTTGACTATAAAATGAAAGAAAGAATATCCTATATTTGTGCATGTTACATTCCTTTAGCATTAGCATTTGTAATCTTCTTTAGTAATATTAGTCATGCCTTCTTCAAAATCTTAGACATTACAGGAATCATATCAGGAGGTATTGTAGGTTTCTTAGTCGTTCCTATGATTTGGAAAGCGAAAGCGAAAGGAAAAAGAAAGCCAGAATATACCATAAAAGACAACAAACTCATCGAACTAGCAATCATAATAGTGTCTGGTACAGGTATGTTGTTCGAACTACTTAGAATTCTTGGTATCTTTGGATGATCCGTTATCTTCTTCTTCCAAAAATTTCATAATTGATTTCTTATTTTTGTGAAGCAAAATAATAACTCCCAGAATTGCCAAACCAATGACAATATACACCCAGTAAGAACCAATCCCCTTAAAATCAAAAGAAAAACCAGCAAATGGATTGAACTTCCCTTTTTCTACACAAAGTGTGAGGATACCACTACTTGCCTCATTTCCTTCTGTATCTTCTGCTGAAAAGACAATATGCTCAACTCCTGTAAATCCTTTATCCGGAGTAAGGGTTGCAATCCCATTAACAATAGTTACATCAAAATTCTTAGGATTAGATGCACTAAATGTTAACTCATCATTATCCGGATCTTGAAAACTCTTCTGTAAATCTAATTGTTGTGCCTGACCTGAAATAAAATTCTTATCACATTCAGCATTTACAATAGGATCAGTTTTAACTTCTCTAATAATATCAGGCTCGTCTGTAGTCTCCACGAGAGTATGTTGTGCCTCTCCAGTCATACGTACACCTACGATTGCAGCACAGATAACAAGCAATAAAAGTAATGGCCAAATAAACACTTTCCAGTTCTTCTTCTCAGAACTAGATTTTACTACCTTCTTAGGCTCTTTCTTAACAACCTTAGCTTTAGATGGTTCAACTTTAGCTACTTTCTTAACCGGTTTAGGTACTACTTTCTTTTCAGAACTCCCTTGCTTTTTTCTCCTAAAAAATTCAAGTACAACAATCAAAATAACTAATAATCCAACTCCTAATAGAATAGCCCAAAGAGGATTACTCAAAAACGATCCATCCTTTACGGGCTCTACAACCACTTCTTCAGCCGTAGATGCAAACATCCCCTTCACAGTCTCAGTAACAGTAGCAATAGCTGATGAATACACACCAGGCCATAATAAATAAGCCAATAATCCTGCTATAATAATCACAATAAGTAACAAATACCATTTCCAGAATCGCATCATGCCACCACTAACTACATTCTCTGTTGGCTTGACAACTTTAGGAACAACTTTAGGCTCAACTTTAACTTCTTTAATCTCCTTAACTTCAGAAACTTTAGGAGGAACCTTTTCAACTACTTTCTCCTTCTTTGGAGGCTTCCCTTTACGTCGTTTAGATTCATTAATACCAATAACGAGTACAACAACAAGTATACCAAGAATGGTATACCAAAAGTAAGGAAACGGCTCAAATGATTTTAATTTCTCGATAACTTCACTATCTTCACTAGGAGGTATAGCTCCTGGTTGAACAATAAGAGGTTTACTCACATCTAAAGTATTATCTCCTAACTTTTCAGTCACTTTATCTTTAAATTGGATAACACCGGCAATAGCACCAGCACCAATAAGTAATACTAAGATAATAAAAATAATTCTTCCCCATCGAAGTTTTTTACGCTTCTTTTTCTGAGGAGCTGCCTTCACAATTTTTCTCTTTGCAGGTTGTTTATCCTTCCAAATTAAGAAAATAGGTAATAATAACAATAATAAAGCAATAATGTAAGGCACATAATCTTCATAAGTAACATTCTTTAACTTAAATTCAATCTGCCGCTCATAACTTACTCCATTCTCTGCAGTAAAGACAACTGTAGCGGTATATTCTCCTTCTTCAGCCTCTCCTGGAATAGTTTTAATCTTTAATTCAGTTGTCTCCCCAGCACCAACAGTAAGTGTAGGAACTTCTGGTGTAATCCAACTCTCTCCTTTAATTGAAATTGTATAAACCGCATCTCTGGTCCCTTTATTCTCCAAAGTAAAGACATTAAGTAATCCTTCACTGGTAATAGTTACTTCCTCTTCTGCAATATCTGGCAAATAACAAGATTCTGCCTGAATCTTGAGGTCTCCACGTTTCTCCAGATCTCCTAAAGCTGTTTTAATAAAAACAAACTGAGTCTCATTATTATTCACCCCTTCTGGAGCAATCAATTTTACCACAAAAAAAGTTTGTTGATTTTTATTCAACTCTGCATGATCTTTGCTAATACTAACCCATTCTTCTGCATCCAATGTTAAATCATATGCATTAGAAATATTGGATGTGTGTAATAATTTGATAGGAACTAACACTTCTTCTAATTCACACATTTCATACGTACCTGCAAAAGGTTCGAAAGGAATACTGTTATTTTCACTCCGAACTTGAGCTTCACCTAAACTAATATCATAATCATAACATGCTTGATCAAATTCTGCCTTAAAATTCTTCCAAAATTCTTGACCACTACTTCTTGCAGTAATAAGGACATCAATATCGTATACTCCAAATAAATCACAAGGACTATTTACAAACAAAGATATTTGTTTAGTTTGCCCAGGAGAAAGTAAAATAGGATGTTCACTCAAAGTAATATATTCTGCTAATTCTGATTCTATAAACAAATCATACGTTTCAACAAAAGTACCTGCATTTTGTAAAGCAAAGGTAAATACAGCAGGTGTACAAGGACATTGTTTAGATAAGCTACTTCCTTGACTGACTCCTAGATTAGAACACTGAGAGACACTTAACGTTTGACTAAAAGATTTAGTCAATCCTTGACCAGTAGTTATGGTAGTTCCTAAATCATAGACACCTTGTGCATCACAAGGAACACCTACTTGGGTATTGAATGTACCTGCTTGTCCACTAGATAATCCAAATGCAGGAGGCACTGCTGTTGCAAAAGCCCCTCCAGTGCCAGAATAGGCAATAGAATAGGTACTAGGAACGCCACTACTCTCTATACTCTCTGTAGTAGAATCTCCAATAATAAAAGTCTTAGATTGATCCAATGCGTTAGCATTGGTAAGAGTAACAGGAATATTTTGAGTAGTACAAGCACAAACACTCACAATAGGTTCTGTCGCAACACTAAAGTCCTCAAACGCACTTGCCGTAAAAAGGCAGAGTAGTAAGACCAATACTATTGATAGTGTTTTTTTCATGTTAATTACCTAAGGCATCTAGTGCCATTCCATGGAATGTTACAATATAAAAAGATTAAGAAAAAGAGAAAAAAATTAGTAATAAGTTTGACTCTCGTCGCCACCCTCTTCGGAACCTTTTAACTTATTAAATCCAATAATAAGTCCTAAGATTACTAAAAGAACAACTAAGATTACCAATCCTATTTCCAAAGCTTTCTTAACTCCGCCAGCTGAGTAGTCTCCTATAACATTTGCACTCAATGGAATTTGCTTTAGTACTTTTTCATCGGAAGCAACTGATACACTAAACATTCTCTGACCAGCATCTGCTTTATCTGTAGCCTGAACAAACACATACATTGTTTGTGTTTCTCCGCCTGCAAGAACAACAGTATTTGTGGGAGTTACGCTTGCGCTTGCCCAATTACCAACTCCACTTACACCAACGGTGTAGGATCGGCTGTTTGAACCAGCATTAGTAATTGTAAGTGGGTAAGTAGCTCCACCAACACCAGCAGTTACATCTTGGCTCACTGAACCAACATTAATAACAGTTTGTGGGGTTGAAGGGGTACTTGTACTTCCACTATGTTGTGGGCATGCTTCATCTGCAAGCACTTCGATAACAGATTTTTGAGTTGATACGTCAAATCCATCGTTGTATCGTACTTCAATCTCAACGTCGTAGCTACCCGGCTTTGCACATTGTGGGATTCTTAGGTACAATTCTTCTGATGTGAGTTCGTCATCATTTCCTGATCCTTCTTCTTCAAGGTCTTCAATATAATCTGAAGCACTTACTCCAAGGTCTGGAATTCTAACTTGTACACGAACTCCTTCTTCTTCTTTCTCTCCTCGATTTGCAACTCTCACAGTAGCTAGTAAAGCTCTTCCAGCTCTAACATAACCTTCTGGTGAGAAGATAACATCCTCGATGACAGTTGAGTGTCGTGGAACATCTAATTTTAAATTGAAATTTTGAATTAATTCGTCTCCGTCTCGATCAGTAACAAGAACTCTTAATTTGTAATCGTCCTCATCAATAAGATCTGATAAACTGAGATCGAATTTCTTGATGTATGTTGTGTTTGCATCCATATCAAATACAGGGGCATAGTCTGAAATTCTTTGTCTGTCATTATGTTCAAATCCAGAAACAAAGACACTAACTTCAACATCATCTAAGTCAGCAGTAGATGTTAATTCTACTCTCACTGGTATACTTTGATCTCGCTCAATATCTAGCCTATTTGAAGCGCCAGAAGTAAGCTCTGATCCATCAACCTTTACTTCGTTTAAAGTAATAGGTAGTGGTACTGCAACAGCACCAAGTGCCAATAAAGTCACCATGCATAAAAATATTATTCCTAATTTATAGTTCATTTGTATATACCCCCCGATATCTGTGTTTTTTTGAAAAAGTTTTTTTTAAAACTTTCCTTCATCTTAATTCTTGAGTAGTTACTCAATAAAACTATGTTACAGTAAAGACAATTCATATATAAACATTTAGAAGATACAAAGTATACTTGACAAAGTACACTATTGTATCAATATGTCCCTATGAACAACTCTCCTTACTTTATCATTGCTTATTGTAAATCGTACTGTATGTAATCCAGGCTCAATCCCTGGAAGTTGTAAAAAAATCTTTCTGGAAATTTTATCCCCTTTCTTTAAATCAAAATGTCTACTCTTAGCTAACTCCCCAAATGCTGGAAAGTATGCTGTTAATTGTAATCGTTTAAGATTGACATCACCATTATTATTCATAGTAACAACGGTTTGAAAGAGGTCGTCTCCTCTAAAAACGCCTCCACTTACAATTCGAATGTGGTCTATTCTCAGTCCTTCAACTTCTTTATTATTACATGCACCATTACTACAACCATTTCGACATTCCTCTATAAGTACAACGGAATCACTGGATGAACAGGCAGACCCTAAGGTTCCAGGATTACTACAACTAAAACTCCTTGATGTCTGAACTTTATTTCGTCCTTGACAGAAAAATGATCCTACAACACCAATTGTCCCACAATCTGCAGAAGTAGTACAAGCAATCCCCGTACAGACACCTGCAATACAAGTCTCAGTAGTAGTACAGGTATCGCTTACCAATAATGCATCTGTAAAGCTACAAGTTGCATTTAAAGTTCCTCCATTGGAGCAAGTATGATCTCGAAAAGTATCAGCAGCATTTCCATTAATATCACACACAGGATTACCCAAGAATCCATCTACACCACAATCCGCTTCTACGATACAAGCAAGAGTCTGACAACTTCCATTAAAACAGGGAGTGGTGGCACCACAAATTTGTACTGTCTCTATAGAATCTACAAACCCACAAGTACTATTGACCGTTCCAGAATTTGAACAACTAAAATTTCTAAAAGTATCCTCAACATTTCCTGAAGTGCCACAAAAAGCGTTCCCTAAGAAAGTATCAGTCCCACATTGGGAATCTACTGTACAAGTAACTGTCTGACAAGCACCATTTTCACATAAAGATCCTGGGGAACAAATAGTAGTTTGCACAATAGTATCAGTACTTGAACAAGTACTATTAGCAGAGCCCCCTAAATTACAAGTAAAATCTCTAAAAGTATCGCTAACCCCTCCAGCAGTATCACAAAAAGAATTTCCTAAAAAACCATCCGTACCGCAATCCGTTTGAACACTGCAAGCCACATTAGCACAAGCTGCATTTTCACATGTTTGTCCTGCTCCACAATCACTTGATATAATTCTTGTATCAACAAAACCACAGGTTGAATTTGCTGAACCTGCATTGGTACAACTAAAATCTCTAAATATTTTACTGACATCATCATTTGCATCGCAAGCATCAATAGTAATAAATCCATCTATCCCACATTGTGATTCAAGACTACAAGCGACACTCTGGCAAACTGCATTTTCACACACTTCACCTACGCCACAAGCATCAATCACTTGAGATGTGTCAACAAAAGTACACGTTGCTTGCATAGTTGCTGGATTACTACAAGTATGATCTCTAAAAGTATTTGCTGCATCTCCGTTCACATCGCAAAAAGCATTTCCTACCACTCCGTCAACAGGACAATCTGAATTGGACATACAACTAACAAACATTGCTGTGAAAGTTGTGGTAACTACTGCTCCTCGTGGATCAGTAACGGTAATAATAACTAAGGTACTTGTCTCACTCGTTGCAGTAAGTGTTAACACATGTGTATTAGGATCAAGAACACTTACTATTGAAGTATCATGAGTTGCCGTAAAGACAAGTGAACTTTGAGTATCATCAATATCATTTGCAAAATCATCAAGATCAAGCACAATAGGCACTCCTACTTTTGCCATCTGGTCTGAGATGGGTAAAAGAGTAGGAATCGCATTTACTTGTTGCATTTGAATGTTAAAAGTAATATCTGTTAAACTAATTGTAAAATCATCTTGAACCGTTACAAAGTTAGGATGGGTTATAGTATAGGTAAACTGACCGGGTGAAAAATCTTGTAGTGTTAGTTTTCCATCAGCACCTGTAACTCCACTCACACCATTACTAATAGTAACGGTAGCACCTGAAATAACAGTCCCTCCTGCTACATCGAAAACAGTAAAAAAAAGATCAAGTTTTGGCTCAGGATTTACAACAACATCTTTACTAATAACATCTTGAATATTTGCACTAGCCCCTCCTGGACAAGAAGCCCCAATTCCAGTTATTTGAATTCCATGTTGACCTGGCTGAGCAAAAGTTATAGGAAAACTAAACTTCTTAGCATTTCCATCAGGATTAGCAGGTAAGATAAGATTAATCTCTTGAACAACTTGTCCATCTTTACTTACATTTATAGCAAGATTAGATGCCAAAGGTGTAATAACACCTGCTGCATCCATAAAATTGCTAATCTTTTCTACGGTGTAGAACACTTGTTCTCCCTCTTCTGGAAATTGATTATCTGAAGTAAGATCATTTAAGATAGTGAAACATTGATTCAAAGGCCTTGCTGGCAAAACAGTAATCACTTTATTGCTTGTTTGTGGAATGTTATTGCTACATTGACAGTCAGTCACCGTAGTTTTTGCCTCTATAGTATAGGTACCTGCAACTAATGGCATCCAGAGAAAGTTATTACTTGCCTGAGTATCCATGAATAAATTTAAGTCTACTCTATCAGAAAAAACAGTTGTCCCAACTGAATTCTTTACAGTAACATCTAATTGAGTTTCTGCAGAATAATGATCTTCATGATTAGGTGGAATAAAAAAAGGTGCAATTTGATTTTCTCTAAAAGCAGATGTAGTTCTTGTTGCAATATCAGCATCAATCCCAATTTGTACAGGTTCATTAACAAATGCTGTATTAGTCACTTTAAGATCTACTGGACTTCTGCAATCAGCAGCTTGTTCAAATTGAGTAGTGTAACTAATTTCCCCAGAACCTGAACTAAAAGATAAGAATTCCATTGGAATCCGACATGCTTGATAGAAGTACTCCCCATAATAGTTAATTTGGGGTGTATCTGGATAGACTATAGTCAACTGATTTCCAGAACCAGAATTCCCGCTGAAAACAACTCCGTTCTGGACAGTTCGACATTCTTGAATATCATTACAAGCATACAAAAGACCTTCTACATTAGTAACAGGAGCATTTGATCCTAAATCTGTAAAAGTATTATGCTCTAGAAATGCAGCTTGGGCTACAGCTACTTGTAACAACAATACTCCCATTAATAGTAATACTAATCTCTTCATGCAAAACCCTTATTATTCAACCCCTTTTTTGCACAATGAAATGAATGAAATAATATTAATCAAAAAATGCCTTGCCACCAGTTCTTCCTATTGTTGAATTATTGTTTGTACCATGACTCTTTCTAACCTTTCCATCTGATATTTTATTAAATCCTAAAATTGAACCTACCAATGCTAGAGGTTCTGCAATCATCTTTTGAATAAAAGATCGATCCTGATCTGTATATAATTGATGAAGCCAAGGAATCTTTCGAACAACTTCAGAACCACTCACTTTGCCATTTCCATCTCTGTCCATACCTGTTAAAACATCAGGAGGTAACAAAATATCTGATGCACTATTATTTCCATCGGCTCCTCCACCTAATGTTCTCTTTCCTAAGTGAAGTGGTAGACGTAAGGTATAATCTATAACTTCTTGAGCTTTTTTATTTTTTGCAATTTTTAATTTCTCTGCGGGTAAAGATACTAAATCTACTACCCTACCTATGGAATGATGGTATCCTGCCTTAGCTGGTTGCCAAACTCTATCAACTGCTTTATGATACCATTTCTTTTGACTGCCATTATATGTAGTTTGATTCTTAATTTCTGCCATACTATCTCGAGCTCTTTGAGTTCTTCCATGCTTGAAACTCTCCCAATTACCTGTACTATTAAACACTTTATTGATAGAACCACCAACAATATCACTAGCAGTCCCAGCAGTAGCATTGGTTGCAGCACGAACAAAATGACCAACTCCTGCACCTACTCTCTTCAATCCCTTATTGCCTGCGTCATTCTGAACAATCTGTGCAAGTTGATCAATACTTGCTTGTTTTCTTCCTTTGTAATCTGCAGTATTATCATCATGATCTCTATGTACTCCATCTCCATCAATCTCTGGAACTCCACTTTCCCCAATAACATTTATTCTATACTTATTTGCATCTCGACCCGCTTCCTTTACTTTATCCACTAAACCTGAACCTACATTTCCAAATCCACTTGACCCTTTATTCGGAGAATAGATTCCTCCTCCAACTTTAGGTTTTTGAGTCGGTGTTAAAATGCTAGCATGTTTCTTACGCTTAGTTGGTGAATATATAGGATTCCTTTTCTTAGCTGTTTTAGTTGGTTGCAAAATACTTGAACTAGGCGGTGGCGTTGGAGTTAAAATTGACCCTGATGGTGGTATGGCAGTAGGTTGTAATATACCACTTCCTTTTGCACCTGATTTTCCTTTTGACCCTGTCGCTCCAGGAGAATGATATACCAGTGAGTTACTTTGTGGAGAAGAAAATAAATATCCTGCAGCTTGTGCTATATTTGATCCATAGTGAGCTGCTCCAACAGTAATAGCTAATGTTGCTGCAGTCATAGCTGCTATAGCTCCAGTTCGACCTCTTCTTGAAACTGTTTGAACTTCTTGAGGAAATGCATCTGGTCCATCAACTGCCGTTTCCAAGCAATAATCTGGTTCAACTTCAATAAACTCTTCAATTGGTCCTGATTCATATCCTGCAATGGTACTTGCAATAATATCTAGAGCTTCAGTTTGTTTCAAAGATCCATTTCGACCTTTTTGATAGAAATTTTTACCATTGTAGGTAATTCCCGTATCACGTAATGCATCATGCACATCTGGAGCAACAACATCATGTAATGTTTCAGATAATAGATCAACATGCTCATGAGAAGTTACAGATTGAACCTTTGTTGGAGCACTTAGATAAGAACTGACTTCATCATCTAGGGTACTCCCTCCAGCTGCTTCATACAATTTAGCAACATTTGCTTTACTAATTGAAACATTAAGAGAAAGATCAATTCCTGCATCATCAACCTTTTGTTGTGCTACAGATTTATTTGCAGCAGTTAATCCACCGACATACATTCGAGAACCATGCTGTCTAACTTCTAGTCCATAATGCTCCTGAATAGTAGCATAGACATTTTGTAGTTGTGGAGTCGTCTGTTGTGTGCTCATGGATAAAACCTAATTAAATATATTAAAAAAAGGAAAAAAATAATTTATTTTTGGTATCGTACTTTTGAACCAGTCACATTTGTAGCCAAATCCTGCATATTGGATCTTTGACCAAATACAGCCTTGATTACTTGAGTAGTTGGCTCTTCAACCAATGTATCCAATGCAGATGTATATCCTAATTTTGTCTCATCTGTGGATCCTGTAGCTGTACCAACTAACTGTCTAAGTGCAGGAATTGCATATCCATCAAAACTAGTAGGACCTTTTCTAAGAGATTCGATAGTTACTAATCCTTGCATTGCCTCATCAGCAGCTGCAGGTACTGCATAAAATAGAGCTTCTAAACTTGTTTCCAATGGATGTGTCAAAGTATTACTTCCAACACTAGCACGTTTACCAAATTCACCAACTTTAGTCATAAAACCAGCAAATATTGGATCATATTGTGCCTCTCCTGTATTAACATAGGATTGAATTATTCCTTGTCGTCCAGCTTCAGTAGGAGCATTCTTTAAATCTTCTTGAACCTCTGTAAAAGCCTTTGCATGGTAATGTGGAATCAGTTCAGCACCCTTTCTACCACTAGTCCTTTCCATTTTGTCCGGAGCTTTATCATTTGTATTTATTTCTCCCTTTTTAAAATCAAAATGAACAACTTGTCCAGCGACACGTACAAGAGCCTCTCCTAAATCGTTAGTAGCACTGATACCAACTTGGTAATTTTTTCCTACAGTTGCATTATATGATTGATGTGCTCGTAATGATGCCAATGCTGTAGAGGCATTTTCCATTTTATCTATTAAATGAGTAGTTTGGATTCCAGCTAAAACAGATTTAACTCGCTCTCCAAATTTCATTTCTTTTGTATCTCTTACTTTATTTAAACCACTCATCCAATCATATTGAGCGATAGCAGTCTTAAGATCTTGTCCTAAGATATGAGTAACAGTTGCACCAAACATACCTTCTGCAGTTCCAATCTTATCATTACCTGTAATTGCTCGATAGATTGGGAAAAAACTTGTAGCATTAAAATCAGAAAATGATCTTGCGTCAGCATTTGGTTTCCATCCTGGAGTTGGTCCTGTTCCACCAGTAGTTGGCGTTGTAACAGGATTATATTGAATTGCTGATTGTGGAATAATAACTGGTCCAGGTTTTTTAGTAGGAGCAGGTGCTGTTGGAGCAGGTGGAGGCACTGGTGCAGCCTTTTTTGCAGCCTGAGCATTCGCATCTCCAGAAAATAATAATCCTCCAGCAATAGCCAGTGCGGAAGCACTTTGAATAATTTTAGTTAGTTTTGTCATTATAATTCCCCCATGGATATTTTTATAATTTGGTGGAATCACTCAAACTTTAAATAGTTTTCTATGTTGTTACTATTATAAAATACTAAAAAATATAGACGACAAAGCAACTATATAGTAGTCACCAACATGAGACAAAAAGAAAATAATACATAAGATATTTAAGACACCAACGACCTCCATCGTCTATGATATCAATTGTTGGAGCAGGTCATGCAGGATGTTTTGCTGCAGAATTATTGGCAAAACAACATCAAAACGTTACTATTTATGAAAAAAATAAAAATCCTGGATCTCCCTATCAATGTACAGGAATTCTCACTTCAGATATTGATAAAATAATAAAACTTCCTAAGAAATTAATCCATACAGAGATTGAAAAAATAAGAATCCACGCCCCCAACAATCAATGTTGTACTGTAAAATTCTCACAACCAAACTATGTCATAAAAAGAACAGAGTTTGTCCAATGGATGGCACATAGAGCAGTAAAAGCAGGAGCTAAACTTCTAACAAATACAAAATGGTCTCCTTCAATGCAAGCACCAAACACTAAATTAATCGGAGCTGATGGACCCTATTCCACTGTTGCAAGAGCTAGAAACTTCAAGAAATTATCATTATTCGAAGCTCCACAAGTATTAGTAAACTATGACAATGACAATATTATAGACACCTATCCTGGAGTAGGAGAATTTTCTTGGGTCTGCCCAGTAACAAAAGACACAGCATTAGTAGGATTACTGGCCTATAATAATGGTAATACCCTCCTACAACAATTCTTTGAAAGATTAGACATCAAACGTTCAGACATTATACAAAGAAATGGCGGAATGGTCCCTATCTTTAATCCTTTCATGAAAACTCAACAAAATAATACCTATCTATTAGGAGATGCAGCTGGCCAAGTGAAAGCAACGACAGCTGGAGGTATTATTCAGGGGATGATTGCAGCCCAGCAACTCACCAAATGTATAACAAATAACAAGAACTATGATTTTGCTTGGAGAAAAAAGCTCTTCTTGGATCTCTATCTCCATCTCAGGGTACATAAAACACTCCATAACTTCAAATCTCATGATTGGAATAAATTAGTAGTGTTATTCAAACAAGAAGAACTCAAAAAACTCTTAGAAGAAAACAATAGAGAGAAAATATCCAGATTTATCTTCAAAATACCCTATTATGAACCATCTTTACTAAAATTTCTGAAATACTTGAGATAATGTAATATTATCGAGGTTATAGAGCGTAGCCCTCAGCTCGCAGTCGAAAGACTGCGAGAGTCGGCTTGTCTCAACATTGCGCAGCAATTTGAGATCTTGCGGTGCTTTGCTCCGCTAGACTGTGAGTGCCTCCACCATTTCAAACGCCCCCAATACAAATACCAAAAATAAAATATATCCTATAGAACCATAAGCTTTATAACATCCCTCCTTATCTAAGAAATTATTGGTGATACACTAATGCCTGAAGAAGAAGACATAGAATTGGATTTCTCAAAAATAAAGAACTTTTTTAGTAGAAATAAGAAGGATGATGTCAAGGATGTAGAAGCTCATGCTAAAAAAGTAGAAGACAAAATTCTAGCTAAAGAAAAATTAGATCCTAATAATAAAGAACTAAAACAAGAAGAACGTGAAGTAAAAACCATTGAAGCTCAAGCAGAAAAGTTAGAAAAAGATGCTGAAAAGGTAGACAAAGAAACAAAAGAAATTAACACTAAAATAAAAGAGGAAGAAGCACAATTATCAGAGATAGAAGATGAAGTTGAATCTGAAATCGATTTCAAAGAAGTCTGGGGAAAAATTAAAGGATTAACAAAGAAAGCAAAAAAAACCTCAACAGAAGAAAAAGATGAAGATGATGTCCAAGTAGACTGGAAACGAGCAGGATTCTTACTCAAAAAATACAATGTACTCCTATTAGTCTTAATCCCATTCCTATTATCAATGTTCTTAAGAGGATTACCTGGATCAATTCCCATTACAGATCAATGGGCAACAGACTCAGTAGATCAATTCTTTCAATCACAGATGAGAGATAACGCTAACCAACAATATCCTAATCTTCCCGATCAAAATAAAGATATATTAGTAGCAGAAGAGTTTGAAAACTTCAAAAAGAATAATCAAGCAGAATATCAGGCACAAATAGCCTCAACCTCAGAATTCTTCAAATCAAGATTGCAGGATGATTCAGGACAAACCTATCTTATTGCAATAGATCCTTGGTTCTGGTACCGACATGCAAGAAACTATGTAGAAAACGGCCACGCAGGAGATGAATTAAAAGACGGTGTAGAAATTGATAACCACATGCTTGCACCGTTAGGAAGAGAAGTTCCTCCTGATAAATTCCATGCAGTATTAGCAGCTATTGCATACAAAATCCTAAAAATATTCAACAATGATCTCTCATTATTAACAGTAGCATTCTATCTTCCTATGATTATCACATCCTTAGCAGTCTTTCCAGCTTTCTTCCTAGCAAGAAAGTTCGGTGGAAACTTTGGAGGATTAATGGCAGGATTAATTATAGCCATCCACCCATCAGTCATGTCAAGAACAACAGCAGGATTCTCAGATACAGATGGATACAATGTTCTCTTCCCATTATTAATCACATGGCTATTTCTGATGGCCTTTGAATCAGACAGTAGGAAAAAACTTACCATTTTCACATTACTAGCAGCATTTTGTGTTGGACTATACTCCTACGCTTGGTCAGGTTGGTGGCATATCTTCGACTTTTTGATGATTGCAACTATTGGCTATTTAATCTATCACACGTTAGCAAGCAGAAATGAATTAAGAGATATTAAAAAATTCATCATGTCACCTGCCGTTACCAACACAGTATTAATATTCTTCCTGTTCTTATTTGGATCAGCTATCTTTGTCACATTCTATACAAACTATCCTACATTTGTAGGTGGATTTTACTCACCAGCTGGATTTACCCAAATTAAAGCAGTAGGAATTGTTTCCGCTTGGCCCAATGTCTTCACAACTGTTGCAGAGCAAAACCAAGTAGATATTGGAGGAATTGTAGGACAACTTGGAGGAAGATTACTCATCTTAATCTCAATGCTGGGAATTAGTCTCACCTTATGGTCAAAAAGAAACAAACAATGGCATGAAGCAAGTTACTTAATAATTTCAGCAATCGTATACATAGTCACGTTAAACTATTTCCTCTATGATAGAACCATTTTTATTGTAGGATTAGGCCTACCGATATTTATCAAATTTCTCTGGGCACTCTGGATGAAAGATGAAAGTATCGATGTAAAATATTCAATCATCTTAGCTCTCTGGTTATTTGCCACCATTTACGCCTCAACAAAAGGAGTGAGATGGATCTTATTAGCAGTCTCACCGTTTGCAATAGCAATTGGAGTTGCACTCGGTCATTTTTACAAAAAAACAATTGTCTACATGCAAGAGGAATTCAAAATTAATCATTGGATCTCTGGAGCATTATTAGTAATAGTCTTACTCTTATTAATTGGAATTGCACCAATTCCACCGTTTTGTAAATACGGAATGTGTGAAAGAGGATATCAAACAGCGTATCATGAAATTCCATCAATGAATGATGCATGGTATAACTCATTAGACAAAATCCACCAAGAAGCTTCACCTGATGCAATTATTAACTCATGGTGGGACTTTGGACACTGGTTCAAAGCTATTGGTCAACGACCCACAACGTTTGATGGTACCACTCAAAATACACCTATGGCCCATTTTGTAGGGAATGCTCTCTTAACCAGAGATGAACAATTAGCCATAGGAACATTACGTATGTTAGATTGTGGCAGTTACAATAGTGTTGGCATCTTAGAAGAAAAATTAGGTGCTACCTACAAAGCAATCAACCTCTTACGTGTATCCATGAAACAAGATAAAGCTGCTGCCATGAAAACATACAGCGCAGCTGGATTATCCGATGAAAAAGTAAACGAAGTAATAGAGTTAACACATTGTGAACCTCCTGAGAATTATTTTATCACATCAGACGACATGATAGGAAAATCAGGAGTCTGGAGTCACTTTGGAATTTGGGATTTTGATAGAGCTACTTGGTATAATCAACTCTATGGAGCAGAAAGAGATACAGGAGTTGCCTACTTAATGGATGAATTTGACTTTACAGAAGAAGATGCAAATAATATGTATGCTGAAATCCAGACAGTGGATCCTAATACAGGGTCAAACAACTGGATCTCACCTTGGCCTGCATACGCTTCTGGACTAAATGGATGCTCAAGAGAAGGAGATATCTTAACATGTGTAAATGGATTCAAGATTAACTTAAAAACGAATGAAGCCGAAGTAGAGACGGTTAATGGTATCCAACACCCATATAGATTATCTATTGCAACAAAGGATGGAACAGTCATTAAAGAATATCCTGATAACTATGTACCTCTTCAAAATGGAAGACCTTTAGGAGTATCAGTCTTCCCAACTGATAGTGAAGGAACCTCTTATCAAACACTCTTCATGGATGCTGAATTAATCGGTGGAATGTTTACTCAATTATACTACCAAGATGGACATGGACTTTCCTGCTTTGAAAAGTTTGAAGACCAAAGATCATCCTTCGGACAAAGAATCATTATCTGGAAAGTAGATTGGGACTGTAACAGTAAAAGACTGCAATATTTACAAAACTAATTTCTAGATTCCTTATATCATAAGCTTTAAAAACCGTTTTCTCCCCCTTAATCTTATGAAAATAGTAGCTATTATTCCAGCATATAACGAAGAAGAAAATATCGTTAAAGTCATAGCGGGAGTTAAAAAATACCTAAAAAACATCATTGTGGTAGATGATGGATCTAAAGACAATACAGTAGAAGCAGCTAAAGCTCAAAACATTACAGTCCTTCACCATATTATAAACTTAGGAAAAGGTGCTGCCCTAAAAACAGGGATTGAATACTCAGATGCAGATGCATTTATCCTAATCGATGCAGATATGCAACACTCTCCTGAACATATTCCAGAATTCATTAAAGCATTAGAAGAAGGCCATGATATGGTATTTGGATACAGACAAATCAACAAATCCATGCCCTTTATCTTACGATTTGGAAATACAGTAATTAATCGTTCCACAAAGTATTTATACAGTCTCCCTATTAAAGACAGCACGTGTGGATTTAGAGCATTCACACAAGAAGCGTATCAAAAAATTAAATGGAACGCTTCAGGTTATTTTGTTGAAGGTGAAATGATTGCCAATGCAGGTAATGCAAAACTCACCTATACACAAATTCCTATCAAAACAATTTATTCAGATAAATACAAAGGAACAACCGTATTGGATGGTATCAAAATCGTAGGAAACATGATTGCTTGGAAGGTGAAAAAATGGTCTTAGGAATACAGATTATAGGAATCTTATTTTCAGCATTTATGATCTATTACACATATTTACATTTCAAAAAAAATCAATTTACAGCAAAAGAAACAAGTTTTTGGATCTTATTATGGGTTGCATTCTTAGCAGTCACCCTATATCCTCAAATGCTTGATCCTATTGTGTCCTCCTTAAGACTGGCAAGAACCTTAGACTTGTTTGTAATACTGGGATTCATGTTCTTAATTGCAGCTGTAGTCTACTCATACACTATTGTAAGAATGAATCAAAAGAGAATAGATGATATTGTAAGGGAAGTAGCTCATGAAAGAGCTCAAGAGCCAAAAAACAAGTGAGATTCTAATGAAAATACTGTTTGTTCTGGAAAACTATCTACCCCACATTGGTGGAGTGGAAATTGTCTTCAAAAACTTAATCCATGGATTAGTGAAAGAAGGACATGATGTTACTGTCCTTACTCATAGATTACCTAACACACCAAAAACAGAAACGATTGAAGGTGCTAAGATAATCAGGGTAGGATGCCTCAATTCAAGATATCTCTTTTCTTTTGCAGCAATACCCAAAGCAATCAAACTAGCAAAGAAAGCAGACATCATTCACGCAACCACTTTTAATGGAGCACCTCCTGCCTGGATTGCATCATTAATTACCAAGAAACCTGTTCTCTTAACCGTCCACGAAGTGTGGATAAATCGTTGGAGAGAGTTAACAGAACTAGGACCCATCTCAGGATTCATCCATGACATACTTGAAAGATTAATTTACATTCCTAACTACACGCACTATGCAACAGTTTCTAATTCTACAAAAAAAATGCTTCTTGAAAGAAACATCAAAGAAAGTAAAGTAACAACTGTCTATAACGGATTAGATTATGAATTGTGGGATCCTAAAAAATACAACAAAGAATCCTTGAAAAAGAAATTAGGTTGGAATACATTCACCTATTTCTGCTCAGGACGTCCAGGAGTATCCAAGGGAATTGAATATGCAGTCAAAGCGGCAGCCTTAGTTGAAAAAGAACTGCCTGATGCTCAGTTTGTCCTAATGATGAGCAAAGATGAAGAATATCAAGAGAGGTATGAACATATTAAAGAAATGATCAAAGAACTACAAATAAAGAATATCACCTTATTAGATCCTGTTCCATATGATAAAATTCCTGAATTAGTATCAGCAGCAGATGCCATGATAGTTCCATCTGTTTCAGAAGGGTTTGGATTTACAGCAGCAGAAGCTTCAGCTTTAGGAACACCTGTTGTTGCATCCAACACAACATCACTTCCAGAAGTTGTTTCTAACAAATTCATCTTAACAGAACCGAGAAACCCTGAAAGTATAGCTAAAGCAATAATCTCAGTATCAAATAAAAAATACAACACCAAACCCTTAAAGAAATTCACCTGGAAAGAAAATGTTGATAATTATTTAGAAATATATAAAAAAATAAATTACTTGCCGAAATAAGTTCTATCTACATTCCCTATAACTATATCTGCAATACTGTCAGACACATGGCCTACATATACTTTAATCTCTCTAGGCATAAGCAATTCAGCAGCTACTAGCTTGGGTCTAAACCCTCCAGTCCCATTTTCCCCACTTTCCTTACACCAAGCATAATGTTCAGCAGTAATAGCAGATATATGTCTCTGCAAAGTACCATTAAGATCTCTAAATCCATTATTAGTTCCTAGCATAATCAAACGATCTGCACTAATATAGTCGGCAATCTGAGCAGAGGGAACATCATTATCCAACCTACCCTCAGAAAAATTTGAAGCATCATTATGATTAATGAAAGTTTGTTTCCCACTAATCATCTGATACTCTAGTTGATCACGAATTTCTTGTCCTTTTTCTAAATCCGCGTTTGTCAACAACATTTGAGCTAAATGTTCTCCAAATAATTCGCTATAAAGAACGGTTAGATAGGATTGCCCTTGTGCTGCAAGAGATCGTAACTCATTGTCATCAATATCATCATTTTTACGATGATCCTTCTGATACCATTTCTCTAAAGCAATAGCTCCAGATACAACTAAAATAGTTTCATCATCTGATGCCTTAATTTCTTCTACTCTTGCCTTTAATACATCATAATTAATCTTGTTCTCACTATCAAATAAACAACTACTTCCAATCTTAATAACTTGTTTCATTTTATAACCTCATAACCCCTTTTCTTGTGTTGTAATTAATCTTCTATTTCATGAACCAATCTGGGGCGAGAGAAACTTCTAGAATAATCGTTCACAAGGAATACATTCAACTCTTGCATAGTTCATAAGAATTAGGAGGTAATATGTTGTATTTATAAGTTGGTATTTTACTTCCTAAATCAAGCTTACCTTTATAAATACCCCCTGATTAGTGACAAATATGCAAGGCTCTAGTATAGACACATTAGCTGAATTTAAATCACTATTTAAGAATGTAAAGAGACAATTAGATAGAAGAAATTTTTTTGAAAAAAAGGGATATTTTCATAGAAGAGCACAACAATTTCGAAGGGAAAAAAGAGAAAAACATGAAAGTGGAATATTCATACCAAAAGATCTAGTAAAGAAAGTTGTGGAGCCCATAAAAAATGATTTTTCATCACCTTTAGAATTTGATACTTTTACAGATAGAGTAATTTGAACAATTCCTTATTTATTTCATAATAATACATTTCAAGTACCCTACGAAACATTTTATGAACATCTTCCCTATCTAGAAGATTTATGTATAGAAGAAATACAAGCAATTGCACATTCTCTTCCTGCAATTAGAGAAGTTTCCCATTCAAAACATCAGGCAAAAACAATAATAAATGATTTCCTTGATAATGTATTTAGACTAAAAAATACGGATGATTGGAAAATCCTGGGACCACTATTGAGAAGTGCTCCTACAGGAGCAGTAGCTGAACTCATAGCCAATTACGATGAATTTCTGACCACGTTGAATGATCAAAAAATGAGTAAAAGAAAAAATGATATCCTCATGTTATTCACCTATCTAGAAAAAGCACACCCTGAATCACAAGGGTCTTTGGATAGTTGGTATCCGCTAAATAGGCTTGAAAAAATAAGTAAAAATGAAAATATGTATGAATATACTCTAAAAGTAATAAAAAAAGCCCCTCCTGATAGTCAATTTGAAGTGAATAGATTATTTGATTCAGTTATTGAAATGGATCCAAGTAGAACTGAAGACCAAGAGACCTTATTACAAGGATGTACATTAATTGGAAAATGTGGATTAAATCCTGTAGAATATTTTGGATCGGGTCTAACTGTTCTTTCTCAATTTCCAAACCATCATGAAAGTATTGTGGATGCCGCAATACAAATTGGTAAACGAAATAGAGCATGTGGAAATACATTTCTGAGCAATATTCGTGCACTATCAGTATTTGAAAATGAAACTGCTGATAAATATATAGAATATGGTATAGCACTGGCAGAAGAATTTCAAGATGATGCAATACAATATTTCTCAGGCATACTTCGTACTCCATTTGTAGCTAATTTAATTAACTACAGTCAAGAAGAATTTGAAAATTGGTATAAAATTGCTCGAGAATGAATGAGAACTCGAACTTTAATTCCTATCGAAGCATTTCAATTTCTACCCTATGCTACAAATCATGACTTTCTACCAGAATTTCAAGAAACACTAGAAAGACTAAGAATTAAACATGCTGAATTAATAGAAGAACTTAGAAAAAGTAAAACTCATGAATGGCCCTTTTCTGATCATTATCGTAGAATTATAGCACGAGAGAAAAAATCGGGTATTGACTATGATCAGAATACATTAGAAATTGAGAAAAATGCTTGGATTGAAGGACAAATGAGCGATACTAAACGTAAATATGCCTATGGTGAATTAATGAAAAGTATTCAATTTTTCCCAGCTGTACATGAGAAAGGGGAAAGTGTAGATGAATATGCAAACTTTGCATTTCAAGCGTTTAGAAAACAGCTAAAAAAATATAGAGAAGGAATTGGTGCATTTTTTCAGCTCTTAGAAAATGGATTTGAATTCAAGAATGCAATGGCTTTATATTTTGACTTAGTGGATTTTGAATATTTTCAGGATGGTCCACAAACTCTTCAAAGAATTTCAGGAGTGGTAAACTCGAATGCAGATTATACCAAAAAAAGACAAGTATTACAAAGATATGCAATTATCAAAGATTTAACAGATTGTCCTGCTGCCGATATTGAAGAAACGCATATGGATAAAATTAAAGAGAAATTGGTAGAAATAGCAAATGAAAAATCTGATATTGATACTGGGCATCTTACTTTAGAAGAACACTTGGCCTTAATTGCAATAAATAAAAGTGACCATTATTTGTACGGATCTAAAGTTAAAACATTAATTGCAGATCAAGAAAAAAGATTTGTATCCAGAAAACCATATGTGTTAGGGAAAACATATGGTCGGAGAGTCTTGAGTGGAATCAAAGCTCCAACAAGTCCAACAAATTTAACTCTATATCTTATATATGGTCTTGTTTCTAGAATCCCAGAAAATATTTCATTAGGGGAAGAATATTTTGAATCTGAAAAAATAGCTGCCATAAAGAAATTGGTACCATCTAATCAAGTATTTGATGCAGTTGAAAAATTTATACCGAAATTAAAAGAGGGTAATGAAGAAGCAGTACAACCAGCAATAGATAGCCTTAGAAAATTGTATGGGAGAAGAGAAGAAGTAAGTGATATACTAGGAGCTATTGAAGGAAGTATACATCAAAGACTCGATTTTGATTCACTAAGTTTTGATATGTAAAAAGGTATGCTCACAGATGTATTGGATAATAGATCCCTAGGATTATGCACATTCTACCCCTCAGGAGAATTTAAGGAGCAATCTTTAACATATTTATTAGATGATGATATTGGTCTAGCCCATTTAAATCCTAAGTATCTGGGAAACCAATTGGATCCAATAGGGGTTTCAATTATGGTAGACAGTAGAGACAGTGATGGAAATAAATATTTATTAGTTGATGAAGTGTGTGGAGGTTTTGCACTAGGAAGAATTAAACCTTCAGTATGGGTGCCTATGGTACATGAAGGACACATAAAAATTGCACAAAATCTAAATGCAAAAGGAATAATTTATAATGTAAGTGTGATGGAAGAAACAGCAAAAATGGTAAATAGATTCCTTGAAAAAAAATATGACAAACAATTAACTAGCATGTATCTATCAAAAGCTCATGGAAGAAAAGCATTAGATCGATTCTATAATAATTCCCAAGAAGATGGGAAAAATGACTATATTTATGTAGAAGCTTTTAGAAATAATCGTGCAGGATTTCCACTAGAAGGAAATGTATCTGGATTAATTTTTCCTATTAATGAGAATTAACAACTATCAACCATATCCAACAAAGTCTTAACAATATCTATCTCAGGTTTCCATCCAGTAACTGTGTTAAACTTCTTGTAACTTCCATATAATTCTAAAATATCATGAGGTCTATCCCATTCAGGATCCTTTAACACCTGAATATCACGACCAATTTCCTTTGCAACTTTTACAGCTAATTTACCCAAATGATAGGCTCTTCCAGAACAAAGATTATACACTTCCTTACTCTCACCTTTCTCAAGAGCCAAAACATAGGCTTTTACAATATCTCTTACATCTGAAAAGTCTCTTTGCACATGAGGATTCCCCAATAAAATAGTATCACGTTTAAAGGCCTTCACTTCCGCCAATTGTTTAGCCAAATAAGGCAAAACAAACTTTCCTGGTTGTCCAGGGCCTGAATGATTGAAACTTCGAACGATAACAACATCTTTACCAGAAGCTAAAGCAATTTTTTCTTGCTCAACTCTTGATTCAGCATATGGACTTCCAGGAGCCATTGCACTCTCTTCAGTAACTGGTAATCCCTTCGGTGTTCCATACACTTCAGCACTACTTACAATCAAGACACGAGCTTCACCCGCAACAGAAAGCAAATTCTTAGTACCTGTAACATTAATATCCTGAGTCAACTTAGGCTCTTTAAAACTCACCTGAACACTACTCTGTCCTGCTAAATGAAACACCCAATCTGGTTTCTCCTTAGCAAACACATCAGCTAAAGCTTTAGTATCAAGAATATCAACTGAATACGAAGTCACATTAGGAATCTCTTTCTCTATTCTATCACAACCAGAAACAGTGTGACCTTGCTTCAATAACTCCCTAGCCAAATAACTGCCAACAAATCCACCCACACCTGTTATAAACGCTTTCATTAGAATCAAAGGTTATCAATCGTTATTAAACCTTACCTTTTGCTGCATGAATCTCATGTTCAACTAATTTCATATCAGCTTCAACCATAATTTTCACTAAATCCTTAAAACTCGTTTTAGTTTCCCACTTCAAAAGTTTCTGAGCTTTTGTTGTATCTCCCATAAGAAGATCAACTTCTGCTGGTCTCATAAATCTTTCATCTTGTTTAACGTAATCTTTATAATTTAAATCAACAGAGGAAAAAGCAGCTTCAACAAATTCTTGAACAGAATGTGTTTCACCAGATCCAATAACATAATCATCAGGTTTGTCTTGCTGTAACATAAGCCACATCATCTCAACATAATCTTTTGCAAAACCCCAATCTCTTTTAGCATCAAGATTACCCAAAAGTAATTCTTTTTGTAATCCTTGCTTAATTCGAGCAACAGCATAGGTAATCTTTCGTGTAACAAATTCTTTTCCTCTTCGAGGACTTTCATGATTAAATAATATTCCTGAACAAGCAAATAAATCGTAACTCTCTCGATAATTAACAGTAATATGATGACCATATGCTTTAGCAACACCATAAGGACTTCTTGGATAGAAAGGAGTAGTCTCAGATTGAGGTGTCTCTCTAACCTTTCCATACATTTCTGAACTGGAAGCTTGATAAAACTTAATCTTAGGATTAACAGCTCGAATTGCTTCAAGCATTCTTGTAACACCAAGTCCAGTAAACTCTCCTGTCAAAACAGGTTGTTTCCAGCTTGTAGGAACAAAAGATTGTGCAGCCAAATTATAAATTTCATCTGGATTACTTTCCTTTAACACATCAATAATACTATTCTGATCCAATAAATCTGCTTCTAACAAAGTAACTTGATCTTTAATATGATTAATTCTTTCAAAACTTTCTGTAGAACTTCTTCGCACCATACCAAATACAGTATATCCTTTCTCTAATAAAAATTCAGCAAGGTAACTACCATCTTGTCCTGTTATTCCGGTGATCAGTGCTACTTTCTTATCTGTCATAAAAATAGAGACATAAAGTAGGTATTTAAAGCTTGTTAAAGAGAAATCTCTATGTCATAATCATCATAATTGACGAATACAAAACATTTAAAGACCACCTCAACTTCCCAAATTCTATGAATACAAAGCATTTTGCAATCATAACAATCATATTCTTTGCACTCTACCTACTCCTCATCCCTATATTCCCACTATTAGAACCAAACCCCTATCCAAGCCTAGGTAATGCAATCTTCTTTGATCTTAAAGAAAAGACAGAATCGTTATATTATTTCGTGTCATTCCTCCTATTAGCATTAATCGCCTTAATAATCAAGAATAAAACAAATCTACCACTAACAAAATTAACCAAGCTAAAAAAAACCGCACCTTGGTTAATCATAGCTTTAATCATCATCCCCTCAATATTCATATTTGCAACTTATCCCACAAGAGATTTCATCATTCCAGACTATTTCCACCATGGAGCAGCTATTGTCCATGCAGAGAAAGGCTTTGACACATTATACACAGAACATGTCCCTTTTAGAAATGTCCTCTACCTCAAAATTGCTTTTGCATTAGGGGCAGATAACTCTCTAGCAACATTTGAACAAATAATAAACATAGTAAATCCCTTAACAATAATAGCAACCTATTTACTCCTACTCTTAATCTTCAGATTATTCAAAGGACACTATTCAATTATACCCACATTATTCTTCTTATTAGCATACAAACTAGGAGTAAACATTATCTATGACGGAAGACCACTCCCCTTACTAATAGCATTAATCTTCCTCTTCCTCCATCTCATATACGATAAAAAACCACTATTATTCCTATCAGCTTTCTTCCTATCACTCCAGTTCTTTTTATCATCAGATTTTGCCATCATGGGAACAGCATTATTTGGAATCTACTTCCTCTTAAGCATCTGGCAAAACAAAGACAACCTCACACCAAATCTCACCTACCTCATTGCAGGATTTATCCCTATGCTCCTCTTCTTAAATAATAAAATCCCTGCATTTATCAAATTCAACCTCATCCAAATGTCAAACCTAGAAAAAACGTTTGGCTATCCGATGTTATATGGAACACAACAAGCATTTACCTACCTTCCCAAGCAACATTACCTCATCTTCGGTATCATGTGGTTATCCTTACTCTTCTTATTTGGATATCTCCTGATCTCCATCTTCAAACAAAGAGACAACAAAACCATTGCTCTTACCCTACTCACACTACTATCAATAGTAGTCATGAAAATAATGCTCGTACGTTCAGATGTAAACCACTATAATGTTCCTTTAGGATTTTTTCCCATTGTAGCATTTGCCTGGCTATGTTCATCACTTCCACCTTTCAAAAATATTCAAAAATTTCTCACACCAAAGAAGAATAACTTCACCAATGTATGCCTAACAATCATACTCATCCTTATATTATTCCTTCCCAACATCATCACACCGGTAAGGGCATACCATGAACCATTAGTATTTGACTCAAGCACTGGCGTGAATGCAAACATACCTCAAACAGACTTTCAACAACTTGAAACGTTAAGAAATGTCATAACAGTAACAGAAGCCGAATCGATATTCTTTTTCTCTGATGAATCACTATATAATGTAGTCCTTAACTTAGAATATCCTCTCCATCACGCCTTACTCTACGAATTAGGAGATGAATCTCTAGCAATGAAAGAAATAGAAAACTTCCTAGCATGGTCTCCAGACTTAGTCGTTTGGAAAACAGATAATGAAATTAACAATGCAGATGGCATAAGACATCCCGTAAGATATTTCTGGATGGCATCTACCATATTAGAACATTATGAACCCTCATTCCAAGTAGAAGGTTTCCAATTTATGAAAAGAAAAGACTTCACACTCAAAAATAATCCCTACAACACACTAACTCAGAAAGACCTAGAAGAAACATTTGACCTAAGATATATTCCATACAACATTGGTAGAGCATCAAATCAAAAATTACACTTCCAATATGAAACAATAACAACCTCACAAGAGACCAATTGCAAAATCAAACAAGAAAAAGGAGTCTTATTTACCTTCAAAGCAAAAGTAGGAACACATAGATATGCCTTCCATCCACAACTATCGCCTACATACCATCCTAACCTTCCACTAAATATACAGTGCCATACAAAAACCATATAAACCATGGCCAATTTAGACCTAAAATGACAAAAAAATACAAAATAGTATACATCAAAAAGGACTGTATTGGTGCAGTAGCTTGTGAAAACGTTGCTCCTGAACACTGGGAATATTTAATTGAAAAACAAATTGCAACGCTAAAATCTCCTGAAGCTAAAAAGACAGATGAAAGAGAAGAACTAATCATTGAAGAGAAAGATTTTCCTAAACATCTTGCTGCAGCAGAAATCTGCCCAGCAAATGTGATTGAAATATATGAATTAGATACAGGGAAAAAAGTATACCCTGAAGAATAATTTTAAAATCTACAAATGATTATTGCAACAATATTACAGGTAGTATTTCTACTAATCTTATGTATAATTGCTTTTACCATGATTGCGTATCTTCCTCTCTTAAAATTCTTAAATAAAAAAAACTCTTTAATTAGAAAAGAACATACCCCTTCTATTTCAATAATCATACCTGCACATAACGAAGAAGAAAATATAAAGGCAAAAATAGAAAACACACAAAACTTAGATTATCCTAAAGATAAAATACAAATTATAGTTGTAGAAAATGGTTGCACAGACAACACTGCAAAAATAGTAAAGTCATTAGGAATAACTCTTCTCAAAAGTGAACAAGGAAAAAGAAATGCTATTAACAAAGGTTTAGAGCATGCTAAACATGACATAATAGTAATTACAGATGCCGACAGCAGAGTAACATCAAACGGCCTAAAAAGCTGTGCATCATTACTCCATGGAAAAATAGCAGCTGTTTGTGCCTACACCAAATTAAAAAAAGGAAATCAATGGTATTGGAAATCAAAAAACAGTTACCAAAAAAAAGATTGGAAAACAAGGTATGAAGAAGGGATTTTAGACACCTTATGCACATTAGATGGAAAATTTATGATGTATGATAGAAAACACTTCCCTAAATTTCCAAAAGATTCCCTAGCTGATGATTTTGACCTCACGATAGCTCTCAGAAAAAAAGGACTCAGATCTATCGTTGACAAAGAAACGATTGTATTTGAACAACCTCCAAAAAACGTAAGAGAAGAACTCAACCAAATAAGAAGAAGAATTGGATTTTCTCTCTATAGAGTCTTTAAATCCACAGATATGTTGTGGAATCCTAAATACAAAGAATACGGAACATTAATCCTCCCCACAAGAAGGTTTGTAGCATTTCTATTCCCATTATTCGCACTATACATTCTACTATACTTTTTTCTCATACTACCTTTAAGTATAGCCCTAACTATTATTGTCCTGACAACTATTGGACTCAAAATTAAATCCCCTTACATGCTTATCCAACTCTTAGGAGTTACCTTGGCATGGGTTGATTACCTCACGGGAAAAACAACATCTTCATTGTATTGGAAAAAAATAGAAAACGAAACTACTTAGCACCATTCTTCCATAATTGAACACTATTTCCAAACAATTTAGGAACGTGTTTAGCATTTGAAATAGTATTAATAGACCAGGCACATTCATACGTGCAATTACAATCAGTATCTTTGATAAATTTCTTACACTTCTTTGTCTCAGCATTACCCCAAAGTTTCATAAAATTCATATCATACTCTCGTAAACTACCCAATTTATTTTCATACAAAATCTCACAAGGATAGACATCTCCATTGTTGTAGATAACTCCAAAAAGAGCACCTGCAGGACAATGAGAAATAAAATGAGGATCTAGATAGGATTCTTTAATTTTATCATACACTAAAAAGTTCTTAGCATTCATTAACGTCCCTTGTAAATGATCTCCATATCCATGAATATCTCCTTTAAGATGATCTTTTTTAATTTGATCTGTTAATTCAACATAAGCATCTAAGATATTCTTCTTAACTTGATCAGGAATTTTCTTAATTATACCTTCTTCACGCATAATAATCGCAGACATAGAAGTAACACCCTCTTTTCGCAAATGGTGATACAAAGGAACTACATTTGCATAATTATGTCCGGTTACTGTAATACCAATGTTACACGTAATATTAGGATTCTTGAATGCATGAATCATATGATAGGTCTTCATAGCATTCTCATACAATCCTTCCAATCTTCTATTTTTATCATGATCTTCTTTAAAGTTATCAAGTGAAATAGAAAAGAACAATTTACCTTTCACACCACTCTCAATAAATCGTTCAATTAATTTCTTAGTCATATCAGTATAATTACCATTAGTATTAACATAAACAGACTCTACTGTAGTATTTTTGAAATACAGTTGTACAACTTCATAGAATTGTGGATGTAATAACGGCTCACCACCTGTTAAATTGACATTCAATAAACTCTTACCCATTGTTTTAGTCATCTTATCAATTTCTTCTAGGCTCAAATCTCCTTTAAACGTTTCAGGATCATCAAAATCAATAAAACAATGTTTACACCGAGCGTTACACCTATTAGTCACAAAATGTACTAAACTAATAGGTTCCTTCTGAGAAACGTAAGCATTGTAGGCCAATTTTGCTTTATTCATCTGATTCTAAAATCTGTCATTATTTAAATAGCTTACTATGGGGAGTTAAACTGCAGTTGAAATAATTTTGAATACATACTACTTATTTTACAAGTTTGCTCCAATAGAGTATGAGCACTTGAATAAGATATTGAATATAGATTTTTGTGCTAAGTTTACTATAACCTACCTCTCTGTTCCTAAAGATATAGGGTATCTCCACTGCCTTCTTATGGGGACATCTCACAACGATTTCCAACCCAATCTTATATCCTCTTGGTTTTAACTCCACCCCTTCCAGTATGGGTGCCCTAAAAAAAAAGTAACCACTCATGGTATCTTTTATACTGGTTAAGGGTCGTACAAACAATCTAGCAACCTCAGAGATTACTTTTCTCATAATGGGCCACTCCTCAACGCCCCCACCCTCTACCAATCTACTACCCCATACAATATCTATTTCTGGATTGTTAAAGGCTTTCATAAACTTAAGGATGTATTTAGGAGGATGGCTAAAATCTGCATCCATCACCCCTATGATCTTTCCTGTTGCATGACTAAATCCCTCAACTACAGCAGGTGATAAACCTTTATTTTTCATTCTTCTGAGAACAATCACTGGATACTCTTTAGTTAGATTTTTTGCAACTTCCCAAGTCCTGTCTGGACTATCATCATCAGCAACAATAATCTCGTAATCTATCTTCCCCCTTAAAGTAGTATCTATATCCTTAATAAGAATAGAAATATTCTTAGCTTCATTAAATGTTGGTATAATAATTGATAATTCTTTACTCATCTTTACCCCAATCAAATTTCACGATAATAATTTGGAATCCCTTTTTGTTTTTAAGAGTTATGGTGAAGAAATAGCCATATGGTGGACAACATCTATCCATAATCCAGCCACCACTACTGCACCCTGTGGGTGCCAGTGGTGGTGCTACCAAAGTTTACTTAAAATCTTCTATTCATAACTCTTATAAACCGTCTAAAACAACTAAATTACTATGAAAATTGCTATATTAAATCCCACATTTTCGAAGTTTTCAGGTATAGATAGATTGATCGAACAAAACCTAAAAACCTTCAAAGAACAAGGTCATGAAGTAACTGTTTTCTGCTTTGAGAAAGACATAGATACCAACCTAGCTGAAGTTGTCACCCTAGGAATGCCTTCTTCAGTATTCATGCAAAGAATCTACAGATTATTCTACTTCCTCTTTCCTTGGAAAGTAAATAATGCTGTAAACCAACTCAAAGACTTTGACAAAGTAATAGCCCACTTATACCCTATGACAATCATAGCATCTAAAGCTAAGAAAAAATTCAACCTAAAATATACCTACCATGATGCTGGTGTGGCCCACCCTAATTTATTCAGAAAACTCTCAGAAAGAATCTATCTCAAATTATTTACTAGATTCTCAGATAAATCAATAGCTAACGCTGATGAACTCATATTTATCTCTGATTTCTTGAGAAAAGAAATGAACAAGAGAACAGGACAGACAGGAACAGTAGAATATGTCCCTATTGACAAAGAAAGATTTAAACCAGATATCAATGGAAAAAATATCAAAGAAAAACATAATCTTACTTCACCAGTCTTACTCTATGTAGGAAGAATATCACCCCATAAAAACATCCATGGATTACTAGAAGCATTCAAAATCATAAAAAACAAACACAAGAATTCCACTTTAGTAATCATAGGCAAACAAACATTCCCAGACTACACTAAAGAACTAAAAGCAATAACAAAAGAAAGTGTTATCTTCACAGGTTTTGTCCCAGACAAACTACTACCTTATTACTATGCAGCTTCAGACCTCTACGTAACAGCCTCATTATGGGAAGGTTTCGATATTCCCATAGTAGAAGCAAACACCATGAACAAGAAAGCTGTCTGCTTCGACATAGGTTCCCACAAAGAAGTCCTCAAGAAAGGCACATTAGTAACTACCCTCACCCCAGAAGCCTTAGCTGAAGGTATTGAGAAAGAATTGTAAGTTTTTATAAATAAGAACTCATTTACCTACAAAATGAAAGAAATAATGGATGTAGTAGATAAAGACGATAAAGTACTCTATCAATTAGAGAGAACTGAAATTCTAAAACAACATCTCTGGCATAGAGGAGTTGCCACCATGATATTTAATGATAAAGATGAATTATACATCCATCAAAGATCAAAAAAACGATCAAGAAATCCTGGAATGTATGACATCAAATGTGGTGGTGGAGTAGCAACGGGAGAAGACTTCGAAGAAGCAACTAAAAGAGAACTTGAAGAAGAAACAGGAATAAAAAATACTGAAGTTACATTTCTCTTCAAATGGCCATTTGTTTCAAAAGAAGAAAATTACATTGGAAGACTCTATGTCTGTAGAGCAAACAAAGTAAAAATGAATACTGAAAAAATAGAACAAGGAATGTTTGTCCTGATAGACCAAATCCCAGAATTAAGAAAAAAATATCAATTCTGCCCAGACGCCATAGTCCTATTAGACAAACATATAGATTTTAAGAAGATCCAACAACAAACCTTATAAAATCCTCCTTCAATCAACAAGTATGTCCTTACCTAAAATCAAATTAGAACATGTTTTCTTATTAATCATATTCGCAACATTACTACAAACAGGAGTTTCCAACCTTTGGGATAACAAACTATCACATGACTACCCCTATTCCTATCTAGCAGGAGATGCATTCCAACATTGGGTAAGAACAGATGGAATTAAAGACACAGAATCATACAAAACAAGAGCTCCATTTCAAAGTTACGGATATGAAGACGTAATAGGAGACTATCCTCCTATAATCTTCCACTTAGCAATTATCTTCAGTGATCTATCAGGTTTAGAAACATATGACACCATCTTACTCATAGTATTCCTAGCAGCAATCTCAGCAGCATTCCTCACCTACCTCATAATAAAAGACTACAATAAACATATAGCAATCATCTCCTTACCCTTCTCATTATTAATCTTCTCTGGAGCTGCCTACACAGGATTCACCTGGGGACATTGGCCATCATTACTAGCTCAATTCTTCTTATTAGGAATTGTATGGGCCATGAAAAACATTGACCTAAAGAAATCATACCTCTTGATCTCAATATTCTTCATAGCAACTTTCCTCACACACACAAGTGAAGCAATTATTGGATTCTTATTCATAGCATTCTTCTTATTAATTACAATATACGAAAAAACAAAAATAAAAGAGAGAATAAAAACATCAGTTATAGCCGGAATCATCTCCTTAGTAATCATAAGCTATTACTTCTTCATCTTCCAAAACACCTGGGCAAAGGGCCAAGCCTATTCTTTCAGCGTAGTAAAAGCAGCAGGTGGCTCTCCTACAGTCCAAATGGCCATGTTTGGAATCCTCGCATTCATCCTACTAACTGGATTCATAATCTCATTAATCCTATTATTCCAAAAAAAATCACATATTGCAACAACAGCTGCAATCTTTTTTATGATCATGGGATATACAAACTACATCGGATTCCACAGCCGTGCATTCCAACTAAGATACTTTTGGCCCATCTACTTGAGTATATTCATAGGATTACCACTCTACTATGGACTAAAAACAGTCCTAAAAAAATACAATGTATACTACTCCTACACCATCTCCATCCTCCTACTTTTAGTATTCCTAAACACTATGGGTGTTGCATCTGCATTATCACTACCACACTATGAAAGATTTTCATCACCAGGAATGATGGATCCCTACCATTGGGACGCATATACTTGGATACAAGAAAACACGCCAGAAGACACTAAGCTATTATTCCTCTACGGAGATCAATTTGGACAGACTAACTACATCTTAAGTGTTAAACGTGTTCCCTACAAAATCGATGAAAATGACTACTTCAACACACTCCAAGCCAATCCAACACAAAGAGATTATCTCATAAACATCTATGGAGATAACGTAAATTGGTATCCCTACTGGGGTGGATTCCTAAAAGTAAACTATCACTTAAAAGAAACCGATGAATTTAGACATGGACAACGATTTGACATTTGCGATTTCGACTACTATATTTACGACACCGTCTCAAGAGATGATAGATTACCACAATTTAACAAACTCATAACAGATAATTTCAGAAATCATGGAATGGAAGATGTATTTACAAACAGAATAGTAAGTGTAATGAAAAACAATAACAGAGGTGAAGACTGTGTGGGACAAAATTAAGAAAGATGCAACTAACTTAGGAATTCTCTTACTAGTTTTCACAATAATCATGAAAATAATCCTAAAAAATGAGACATTATTCACAATAATAAAAGTGGTTCTAACTTACACATGGGCTTTCATCCTACCAGGATTTATCTTATTATACTACTGGAAAGACAAGTTCTCTTTCCTAGAACAAATAATAGTCGGTTCAGGTATAGGATTATCCCTCGTAGGAACAATCAGTTATTATGCAGGATTACTAGGAGCCAATGTAAACTATCACTTCTTATGGCTACCCTTGCTCTTAAACCTTATTTCTTGCTATATTGCTTTCGTCTATGTAAAAAAAGACCAATAAGCACACCAAGAACGATCATAAAACCTAAACTCATAGTAAGAGAAGGAATGATTCTATTAATGTAATATACTGATAAACTACCTAAACTTAATCCTAAAAACAGAGAAATAAAGACAACCTCATCAGTCTCCAAATCAAACGTTCTCAAAATAAAATAACTTGGAATTATAAATATAATAATCAAAGCAAGTAAAGTACGTAAACCTACAAAACCAAATAACTTAAAACTTAAAATTAAGCTCAATAAAACCCCTAATCCCACTAACCATCGATTATCAAGTTTCATTTGGTGCCTCCAATCTATCTCCAACTTTGTATATCCGTATATTATTAGCATTATACAAAGGTCGAATATCCTTAAAATTGTGCTCCTCTAAATTTTGAGCTTTTCGAATCTCCTCAGCATACTGAGGATTCTCTTGTAAATAAGCTAGATCTGAATAATCAAAAATAAAATACTCCTCTCCAGGCTCATATTTAATAGTGGATAAATTACGTCGAGCACCATACCATTGGGCTACGTGACGATTACTCAATGCTAAGAACCATCGAGCTTTAGGAAAAGTTAATGTCCCTTCATTATAGATAAACGCACCCTCAGGAATATCTGAATTCAAAATCCAATTAGCAGCCTCAATCTGTTGAGGTGTTAACCTCCCTAATCCTCCATACGCTCCACTCAGAGTTTGATTTACTTCAGGAGCTTTAACTTGTAATATCAATACAACAAACAATACCACAACCAACACTTTAGCCCAAGATTTAAACTGTTTCTTAATCGGTAACATACTCACACCACCTATCAGTCCCACACCAATCAATGCAAAAAATAGAGGAGGTTCTGCTACCAACATTCGAACAATCCTTGGACCAGAAGTTCCTAAAATAACATTAAAGTGAAATGCAATATAAATTCCAAATAACCATCCTAACAATAATAAATCTCTATCTTTACGTCGATAAACGGTAATTCCTAACCCCAATATAACCAAAAACAATAACACAGAAGGATAATGATTATGTGTATCAGCATACGAAGGAGGATAACTCCCTTGGAATGTATTTGAAGGAGGTGCCCACTTAAACAAGAAAGACAACGGTGCTTTTACTCCACTTGCCTCCCCTAACTCAAGACCATAATAAATAGGAGCAAAAGGTAGAATAATAACCAACAAAACAACTAAAGCAATACTCATATGCTTTGCATTTCTTTTTGATACAGGAAATTTCCTATATTTCAATAACATTAATCCCATGAATCCAACAGCAACTAAGAAAGTAACCACAGATCCTTGGATATGTAGTAAAAACTGTCCTCCAATTAACAACACTAAAAGGTACAAATAAATCGGTTTCTCCTTCTTAGCATAATAGCCATGAAAATACATATACAAACAATACAAAATCATAGGAATAAATACAAAACTCACCATCGTGGGTCGTTGTCCCCAAAGATACAACATAACTTCTCTCATAGAAAAGATTAATCCAAATCCTGCAATAAATGCTTGCCAAGTCCCAAATAATCTACGAACCAAAAAGAAAGTTGTAAACACCCCTAATGCACACGTTAAAGCAATATAAATAAACGGACTCAAAATCCTCTCTCCACCACCAATCTGCATTAACGCATAATTAAGATGATTAGGAGGTGGATACTCAGGAACATCAGGACCTAACGAAGACAAATTATAATACCAAATACTAATAAAATGTGGCATCATGGTTGTACTTTTATCCATTTGATACTGTGGATCACCGTTAGCGAAATGCCAGGCACTATCTCCCTCTCCAAAAGGGCCATGATTTTCATGTAAAGGTTGTGTCCATACAAAAAACGTAACCATAAAAAGAATCGTAACTAAAATAATGTCTTTATAGCCAAACTTCATTGAGCAAGACCTCGTATAGTTTCACATACCTTTCGAATCTCCTTCTCAGTCAATTCAGCACTACTCGGTAAATTAAGACCTTGTTCACCCAATAAAGCACTATTTGGAAATTTCTTACCATCATCTTTGTAAGGAGGCAACAAATGCATAGGAATAAAGAAAGGACGTGTACCAATCTCCATCTCTTGTAATTTCTTACCCAGCTCATCACGAGTCATCCCAAATTCCTTTCCCACCAAAATAGAATACATCCAATAGGTATTTTTCATTCCATCCTTCTCAGGGGGTAAAGTAATTCCTTTAATACCTTCTAACATTGAATTATACAGTTTTGCAATCTTTCTTTTATGATCAATAGCATCTTCGATATGTTCTAACTGTCCAAGTCCAATTGCTGCCTGAACATTCGTCATCCTATAATTAAATCCAATCTCAGGATGATAGTATCTTTTATCATGATCCATTGCATGATCTTTTAAAAATCTCATCCGTTCAGCAAGTTTGGAATCATTACAAACAATAATCCCTCCTTCACCGGTAGTGATCATCTTATTTCCATAAAAACTAAAACAGCCTACATCTCCAATACTCCCTACTTTCTGCCCATGATACTCAGCTCCGTGAGCCTCTGCAGCATCTTCAATAACTTTAAGATTATGTTTTTTAGCAATGTCCATAATAGCATCCATCTCAGCAGGATGGCCATAAAGATGAACAACAATAATCGCTTTTGTTTTCTTAGTAATAGCTTTTTCAATAGCTACAGGATCAATCTGCCAAGTATCTTTCACCACATCAACAAATACAGGATCAGCGTTACAATACTTCACCACATTAGCCGTAGCTACAAATGTTAAATCAGGAACAATGACTTCGTCCCCTTTTCCAATATCTAACCCTCGTAAAGCAACATGTAAAGCAGCAGTTCCATTACACACAGCTACCCCTGTTTTACAACCAATAAATTGAGCAAAACCAGATTCAAAAAGAGCAATATATTTACCTAAACTACTAATCCATGTACTCTTAATAGCATCAGTTGCATACTTCAACTCATTTCCATACAAAGTCGGTTCATACACAGGTATAAAATCGCTCATCCTTGAAACCTCAACTGCAATGCTCGTTTCCAATACAGGTATGCATATTTAATATAACTTTGACTTTTAGATTGACCTTCCTCTCTGTATTTATACACAAAAGGAATCTCCTTAATGACATACCCTCTCCTTAAAGCTCGATAAAATAATTCCATATCAAATTCTCCCCATTGAGCTTTATATTTGAAAGGTAATGATAAAAACTTATCTCTTTTCAAAGCATGAAAACCTCCTGTAAAGTCAGTCACTTTTAATCCTAACATAAATCGTAAACAAGTATTCAAACTCACCGTAGCTAATTTCTTGAAAGCTGGCATCTCAACTCCGCCTCCTCTTGCAAACCTACTGCAACTTACAATATCTGCTTCTGGCAAATAACTTAACATTTCAGGTATCTTTGCAGGAGGATGACTAAAATCAGCATCCATCATAATGACATTATTACTCCGAGCTACTTTAATTCCATCAACAATCGCAGTAAAGATTCCCTTAACATGATGTCGGTGTAAAGCAACAACATTATCTTTACTATAACTATCAATTATCTCTGGAGTTCTATCGGTGCTATTATCATCCACCACAATAATCTCATATTTGTACTTTCCTTTGAGAATCTCTATAAGAGAATCAATCATTCGTTTAATTCCTTCTTCTTCATTATACGTTGGCAAAACAACACTCACTTCTTTACTTTCTTTAAAACTAGGGCATTCTGAATATTCTTTCTTAATCTTACCCACTTTATAGACGTAATTTACCATAGATATAGGGTATAAATGAGGCTTTTAAAACTTTGTGTATTATAGTATTCACAAACTATTTAAAACAGAAAAAGCGTAATGTTATATGTCACCCTTAAGACACTTCACAATAACCACAATCTTAATTGCAATTCTCTATCCTTTTTATGGTTCTCTGGCAATACTTGCCTACCTAACAGGATTCTTAGTAGATATAGACCATCTTTGGGAATATTTTAAACATAATTCCTTCACAATAAGCTTTTCAACATACAAAGACATAAGCAAATGGTATAAATCAACCGACTTTGACAATATCTTACAAATATTCCACACAGTAGAATTCCTAGCACTACTCATCATCTTAAGTTTCTACTATACTGCCTTCCAAATACTCACCATATCTTACATAATACATTGGAGTATGGACTTTTATCACCAAATAACAAAAAACTTTATGCACCACAGAAACTTCTCTATCATCTACTGGCTATACC
>Ga0187833_10000486_pt1 | contig 45789 bp, 36 predicted proteins | sample ETNtaG_37_FD_167968 | JGI IMG/M metagenome (GOLD analysis project Ga0187833, IMG submission 167968) | Marine microbial and viral communities from oxygen minimum zone, Eastern Pacific Ocean - ETNP2014_SV_400_PacBio MetaG (Illumina Assembly) | ecosystem: Environmental > Aquatic > Marine > Hypoxic...
GGTTGCCAATAATTGAATTGGTCCGAAAATCAAGAAACAGGCTCGGCGGCAAGCCAAATACCGTGTAATCGAGAAAGTCCCCATCCGGGTCTGTAAACAGCCCATCAAGAGGGATAGAGACAAAATCATGGGATTCGAATAATTGATCATGCAGCGGGAAACTGAGAAACGGATCACTATTACCCGTTCCAGCACCTGCAGGGATCACATCCAGGAAAAACTGGGTAAAATTAAAGCCACCACGACCATCAGATACATTGACTTCAATCTGATAAGGGCCAATGTCAAAGTCCGCCAGGTTACCGACAATGGAATTAGTCTGAAAATCAAGGAATAGGCTCGGTGGCAAGCCAAATACCGTGTAGTCAAGGATGTCCCCATCCGGGTCAGTGAAAAGGCCATCGAGGGGGATAACAACATTCTCACCCTCTTCATACAGCTGATCAAACAGGGTAAAGCTTAAAAAGGGATCGCTGTTACCTGTCGCCGCACCTTTCTCGATAACGTCCAGGAAGAAGCCGGTAAAGTTAAAGCCGCCACGACCGTCAGATACATCGACCTCAACCCTGTAAGAGCCAAGGTCAAAATCTGTCAGGGTACCGATAATTGAGTTCGTCGTCGTGTCCAGGAAGAGACTAGGAGGCAAACCAAAAACCGTGTAATTCAACTGATCCCCATCCGGATCAAAGAAGAGCCCATCGAGGGGGATAAGCACATTCTGTTCCGGCTCGAACAGGGCATCAAACAGGGTATAGCTCAGAAACGGATCACTATTGCCCGCTCCCGAACCAGTTGGAATCACGTCGAGGAAGAACTGGGTGAAATTAAAGCCACCACGACCATCGGATACACCGACTTCTATCAGGTAAGAGCCAAGGTCAAATTCAGTCAGGGAACCAACAATTGAATTGGTGGCCGTATCCTGAAACAGGCTGGGCGGCAGACCACTGATTGAGTATTTGAGAAAATCACCATCGGGATCGAAAAAGATCCCATCAAGCGGAACCTCAATGGTCTGCCCTTCTTCAAGCACTACATCGAATAGCGGAAATGATAGAAAAGGATCACTATTCCCTGATGCAACGCCCCCCACCAAAATATCAAGGAAGAACTCATCAAATGCGACTCCACCCTTATCATCCGTGGCCACAATTTGAATATTGTATGAGCCAACATCACGTTCAGTGGGGAAACCGGCAATACTGTGAGTTGAATCATCAAAAAACAGGCCTGTTGGCAGACCGCTGACCGCAAAAGATAACTCATCACCATCCGGGTCTTCGAACTTGTCATCAAGCGTCAGGCTAAATTTTTCATCGAGGCCAACAACCTGATCAAAAGTCGGCAATATCAATTTTGGTGACAGATTGTCCGTGACCCCTGCTTCGGACAAGACTCTTATGAGAAATTCACTGTCAACTCGACCACCTTTGCCATCGGAAGCCGTCACCTGAACCGTATGAGAACCCACTTCATCGACAAATGGCGTCCCAGCAATGGTCCGGGTATCGCTATCAAATTCCAGTCCGAAGGGTAACCCCTCAAGTGTATAATCAAGCACATCACCATCGGCATCAGTGAAGGTTGCTTCGGGAATTGTGAAATTGAAGGATTGCCCCTGAACCGCTTCCTGATCGAAAATTGGCTGAGCGAGTAAAGGCGCCTTATTGTCACCGATAACAGGTTCGATAACATCAAACACAAACTCATCAAAGCCACTGCCGCCATTGCTGTCAACAGCAAGTAAGGTGACCGTGTGCAGGCCTACAGATTCAGCTGTCGGCGTACCACTAACGGTATTGTTGGCTGATGAAAAGACCAGACCCTGCGGCAGACCATTTATACTGAAGCGAATTGCATCGCCATTGATATCGATGAACGTCGATGAGGGAATAGTAAGACTAAACTCTTCATCTAAGGTTGCCGTCTGATTGTAAATCGGTCGCGACAATACCGGTGGTATATTTCCATTGCTGGCATCACCGAACCCGACCACCGTTAATACAAAGGTATCTTCAGCAACGGCGTTGAACGGATCACGCGCGGATACAGTAATTGTATAGTCGCCGGATGAGCCCGAGGTTGGAGTTCCAAGGATAGTTTCCGTTGCCAAGTCGTATGATAAACCCGGCGGCAATCCCGAGGTCGAATAACTCAGCCGGTCGCCATCAGGGTCAATAAAGGTGCTGGATGTAATGGGCAGACCAAAAGGTATGCCTTCAATAGCAAACTGGTCACTAAGATTCGCTGGCTCAGGCGGATTATTCCCAATAATAAGTTCCCGCTGCCCGGTTCCGGTTGCTCGCTCAAGATCTAAAGTCTCGACTTCCTGTGCTGTCTCATCTGGTGACCCACCAACATCAGCCCCAGCCAGGTCAAATACGGGATCATCGGCAAGTGTTGAATCAACAAGCGTAAAACCATCACTTTGGTCGATTGCCAGGTTGCTTTCTGTCTGTGTCTGGGGCACATCAGGACCACCCTCCGGACCGCCCTCGGTTCCACTGCCATCAGCCGCACCCGGATCAGCGTCATCACCACCATCGGCCCCACTTTGCCCTTCACTAGCATCGCCACCAGCGGCTGGATCATCCCCAGGTGCAACCCCGTCCGGGTCAGTTCCGGGATCATCTCCAGCCGGGGCGTCACCAGCAACGGTTCCTTCTGGGCGGGCCGCTGTATCATCTCCAGGCTGCGCATCACCACCCTCTTCGTTCGACCCGGCAGTCGGGTCATCCGCAGCCGCCTCATCTTGTTCCAGCCCATCCTGGTCCTCACTGGCTGCATCATCTGCGTCAGCCCTGTCTGGGTCTGGTCCTTCTTCCTGCCCATCAACGCCCTGACCCTCCGGACCTTCACCTGGCTCGCCTGCCCCCTCTCCGGCATCGCCTCCTCCATCCGGACCTTCTACCCCAGCCTGCGCATCACCTCCTTCCGGCCCTTCTCCATCAGTGCCAACATCATCTGGGTCCGCAGCATTGTCAGGGTCTTCCTCACTACCTTCCTCTCCATCTTCCTCGCCGTCCTCCTCTCCGTCTTCCTCGCCATCCTCCTCACCGTCCTCCTCACCTTCGCTGATTTCGGTGTTTGCATCATCTTCTACGGGTGCGTCAGCTCCAGGTACCGTTTCTGCACCAAGCGTATCAGCACTCGTATCTTGATCCTGAGTGTCAGTCGTTTCGTCGAACACTTCTTCTGGGCCGATATCCGGAGGCGGCAAGCTGGCAGTGAATGCCTGCAGCTGTTGAGCTGTTGGCTGGCTGTTGAAACTCGCGCCGCCACCGAGATTGATGACAGACGTGTTACCTGTAGCGGCCAGTACTACCGGCGCACTGATTTGGTTAATATCAGAAATGACGAGGTAACCTGAAGTATGCTTAACTAACGTCTGGCCAGACTGATCAACGACACCATCAAGTTGGCTGCCACGAATACCAATAATCGCACTCGGCGTCTTTATGGTTGAATGCGATTTTGAAGTACCCTCAAACAGCTTTCCGATCTTGCCACTCTTGTAATGAAAACCCCCAACGCGCACGGTTGCTTCAAAGTTCCCAACCTTTGCGGTCTCGTTATAAGCAAAGTCTGTCAGGGCAGCTTCACCATTTTTTCCTAGATGAAATCGTGTGCCATCAAGCATCTGCGCCTTAACGAAAGCGCGACCTCCGGTAATAATCACATCGCCTTTGTAGAGCGTATCTCCTCGACTTAATTTTTCTTCAGCACCATCAGCATGGCGGACACGAACGTCACCAAACGCTAGGGTTACTTTGCCAATCTCAACAGCGGTGGCGCCTGAAGTCGCAGGGCCTGCAAACAGGACATCATCACCGAATTTTTGCGGCAAAAAAGCACGTACCATTTCAGGCGACATGCCTGAACCGTTAGCGATAATGAGATTGGGAGGGGAATTAAAAGAAAAATAGTCATCGACAGTGACCACATCACCACTAGGATTAGTAATGATGAGATCAAAGCCACTTTGTTCAAAAGCACCATGCAAAAGAAAGCTTGCATCCGGTAGTTGAAACTGTGGATGTGCGGAAACACTCTCCCCTATCAGAGAGCTGCCTGCCTCAGATGGTTGAACTAATCCGTTAGCCATTCTTAAAAGAAATTCATTAATTATTTGGAATAACTTACTTATTCACATACCAGGAGCGGTATAGCGATTCCATATTGCTAAATTTACACCAAAAATCATGAAATCACAGCTAACACTCCCCATTTTGTTCCTAACTAACGACTCACCAGATAAATGGTTCGATATTGGGAGCAGTTGGCGCTCATCACCTTCTTTACCATTTTGATAAGGAGCATTTCATTTTTTCAGGTGTAGAAAGCGATTTGTATTCGAATCTGATCTTTGCTTCTATCACTTTCAATTCTTCTCACTGTATTTCATTTACAATGAGTTCCCTCAGAACAACGTTAAATCACGAACCAATGTTTGGGAAATCGAACATAACGAGACCGCTCACATGAACCAGATCGAGTTGTTCTATCTTATGTCCTCAAGAACACCTAACCGAATTCTTCATGTAGGTGCCAGGCTCCTGCGAACACATAGGAAGCGATAATAATGGTGACAATGCGGACAACAATGGCCCGTTCCCACACAAACTGATAGAGAAATCGAAGACCGGTGGTGAGCACTAGTCCAGCAAAAGCATCCAGGCACAAAAGCTGTATACGCTCCAGGGGTTGCCCCTAATAAGCATCCCTCAAAGCAAACAACGCGATCCAGCCCGTCCAGCCTATTAGCTGCAGGGTCCAAAACTGGTAGTGACGATTCTCAGAAATTTCAGCAAGTTGCATCTGGGTTCTGATAAACAGGCTCATGTTATAAAAGGATTGTAGGGATTATAGATGAAAAGCCTACTCATGAATGTCCAACTGGGCGGAATATTCCTTCGCTCCATCGCAACCTTCCTGAATACCCGCACGGCCACCCCGCATTACACTGCTTCGTGAGCGATTGACACCAGAATCTGTTGCTACATTTCTTGTGCTGGACTGAATTCAATAGCAGTCCGGAAATTACGATGCTACTATATTTGCCCCCAACCTTGTGACAGCGACCAGGCAATACCATTAGATGAACGGCGAATTATTCAGAGTAGCTTTTCGTGGTATTACTACTGGTGAATACGATCTGGCGAACACCAAGGAAAGGTTCCAAAAACTTTTCAGGCTCCAGCCAGAAAAAGTCGAGCGCCTGTTCAGCGGCAAAGAATTCATTATCAAAGACAAAGTCAGTGAAGAAGTAGCGATGCATTTCGCTATTCGCCTGGCAGAGGCTGGCTGTGAGTGTTATATCGAGGCCTTGTCAGCCGACGCAATCGCCTTTGGCGGTGCAGAATTCAAGGAGCGCCGAAGGACAAAGCGTCGAATCCAGTTCCGGAGAGGTCCTAGGCAGGGTGCGAAGGTCCCTGACAGAAGAGAACTCGTCGGCAGACGGAAATCTGACCAGCCAGTTCCCGTTGAAACCAGGCGCGCAGCAAGCTAGCACTTATCCAACAGCATAGACGGCCTGTTCTAATCGGGCAGCTTGGCCGTCACACGAATCTCAACATGTGCCCCGGGCACCAGGAGTTCGGTAATACCAATCGCGGTCCATGCCGGCCATGGTTCACTGAGGTATTGATCTCTTATCGCGGTGAACTCTGTGATGTGAGACTGAAAGTCGACATGGAAGGTCGTACACTCCACGATGTCACCATACCCTGCACCCACATCAGCCAATATTTCGCCAATGCTCTTCCAGGCATTATGAAATTCTTCATTCAGGTCATCCGGGAGTTTTCCCTTTTCACCCGTGCCAATGACACCGGATAGGAACAGGAATCCACCACTTTTAGTTGCCTGGGAAAAGTGCATCCGGTCATAGGCAAACTGACCCGAAGGTGTAACGATGGCTTCAAAGCTCATACTAGTCTCCAGATTAAACTTATGGTGATGATACCGCCTTAAACAAGAAATTGCCGGGTTCTGATATATTGCTGACTGATTTTTGATTCCCAGGCCAGCAGTGAATTTTTCGGGTCGCCTCAGAGCACTTCAGCGAGTTCAATACCGCCGTTACTGGCTGGGTTCATTCGCATCCGTGGGAGCGACACAATTACAGGTCATGGGGCAGGCCTGGCTTGTGTTCAAGCTCTCCGGCTCGCCTTTGATGCTCGGATATCTTGGAGCCGCGACCGCTATCCCTGCAATTCTGCTGACAATATTTGGCGGCGTCCTAGCTGATCAGCTCAACAAGAAAACCGTTCTCATGATCACTTCGTTGCTGGTGGCGCTCTTGCTATTAGTGCTGGCCATTCTTGATTTCACCCATCTCGCAACCGCCTGGCTGGTTATCCTTATCGCAGCACTCATTTCCATTGTCACCGGACTGGACTGGCCGACCAGGCAGGCCATATTTCCAAGCCTGATTGAGCGTGAAGATATGATGAGCGCGGTGGCCCTGAATTCCATTATCTGGCAGAGCTGCCGGATGATGATGCCAGCCGCTGGTGGTATCCTCATTGCCTACACCGGTACCTGGTTCATCTTTATCCTCTGTAGTGCAGGATTTTTTACCATGTTCGTCGTTGTCTCCAGCCTGAAAATTCAGAAGGCAGCCACCACAAACACTTCCGCCCCAACCTCAACCCTTCAGAAGGTAGCAGAAGGAGTGCGATTTATCTTTTCAAACAGGAATTTCCTGATACTGATCACCCTGTCCTTTGGCGGAATGTTCTTCGTCTCATCCTACATGCAGATTATGCCTATATTCTCAGATCTGCTTGGCGCTGGTGAAACCGGATACGGCTACTTAATATCGATTACAGGTGTGGGTTCAGTAGCAGGAACAGTTCTCGTAGGTTCTTTTCAGGAATCACGTCGACTGGGCAAGATAATTCTCGCTTCTGCTTTCCTTTCGGGCTCATCAATCTACCTGTTCAGCCTGGCCACAAGCTTTGCGCTCACATCCGGGTATGCATACTCTCTGGCCATGGTGGCTGGATTTACCATAGCGCTGTTCACTTCAATTTTCATGATTACTTCGATGACGGTACTTCAGCTGCAGGTGCCAGATAAGTTAAGAGGCAGAGTCATGGGTCTGCACAGCATCACCTATAGTCTGATGCCACTTGGCGGTTTACTTGCCGGCTTTTTATCGAGCATTATTTCCGCGCCGGCAGCTATCGCGTTAAGCGCTTCTGTCTACCTGGCGATGGTCGGGGTCATCAGTCTTAAAGAAGGCCAAATCAGGCGAATCGACGGGTCCTCTCTATCGGCAACGGCTTAATTGCTGATGCGAGCCACACCATATCTTCGCATAACTCAAAAAAAATCAGCAAAAACAATCTAAAAAAGGGTATCGAAATTGCGTGGTTCATTACTTGTCCGGGATTGCTTGATTGCCTCAGCTAGCACTGGAATCCCCTCCTTAATCAAATCGTCAGGCACGTGGCCGAATGCCAGCCTTATGTAGGGCTTATTGGCAAAATCAACATGAAACGCTAATCCGGGCATAAACGAAAAACCTTTGTCATTAGCCAATTTAACCAGCTTGTCCATATCCGTATCCTCTGGCATCCTCAGCCAGAGAAAGAGGCCTCCAACTGGATTAGACCAAGTACAGATATCTGATAGGTTCGCCTGCAACCCCTCAATTACCAGATCCCGCTTCTTCTTCAGCACCGGGTTGGCAACTTCACAATGATCCCAAATACCATTTTTGTAAAATTCTGCTACAACTGCAGCTGCAAAATAGTTGCTCCCGGCATCAAACCGCTGGTTAACAATCCTGCTGAACATCGGTTCTTTCGCTAGCAGATAACCAAGGCGAACACCTGGCGCCAGGATTTTAGACAGGGAGCCGATGTAAATCTGGTTAGGGCTGTCATCCATGGCATACATTGAGGGTACTTTTTCTCCCTCAAAATGGACATCGCCATAGCAATTGTCCTCTACTAATGGCAGGTCATACTCCGCAGCAATACTAATCAGCTCCTGCTTGCGCTCCTTCGGCATACAGGTGCCAGTCGGGTTCTGGTAAGTAGTGAGTGTATAAATGAACCGTGGTAACCGGCCAGCATCACTGAGTTCTTTGAGTTTTTCACTCAAAGCATCCATGCGCATGCCAAAACCGTCAAGTGGAATACCCACCATCTCCAGGCCAATCCCCTTGTAGGCACCTATAGTTCCCGTATAGGTAAACTCCTCGGTGATGACTATATCGTCCTTACCCTGCCGAAGAGCCTGACCGACAAGTGTAACCGCCTGCATGGACCCGTTCATGATGGCTATCTGTTCCGGATCAACGGGGATGCCTTCCCGCTTGCTCTCTCGCTCCGCCATTGCCCTGCGCAGTCCTTCATGTCCTTTATTTCCATGGTAGAGGTTGAACTGTTCATGTTCAGATTCAATCGCACGGATTGCTGCCTGTTTAAATTCTTCTACCGGGAAGGTCTCAGGGTTGGTTTGCCCTATTGCAAAATCATAGATCACCATTTGGATACGGCTCCTTTTTCAGTGTTATTCCCTCAGGGTTGATCATAGCGTTCAACAAAACTAACGATTCTATCAAGCCCTACCTGCAGTTTTTCATGACTCCGGGCAAAACACAGCCTGATATTCTGATCATTGCCGGGTCCAAAGGTATAACCAGGCGCTACTCCCACATCCTCCTCTTGCAGCAGCCTTTTTGTAAATTCCAGGCTGGATTGGATACCTTCAATCCTGGGGAATGCATAGAAGGCACCGCGAGGTGGCGCCAACTTGATACGCTCATGGCCCATGAGAATATCACTCACCATCTTGGCACCCGTTTCGTACTGGGTCTTAAGTTCCTGAACAACATGTTCGCCCTCTTCCAGCGCAACGATACAGGCATGCTGGGCAAAGACGGTTGCCCCGGTGTTGAAACACTCCGACATCATCGCCCAGTGATCCGATTGTTCAGCCGGCGTGACTACCCAGCCTACCCGCCACCCAGTCATGGCCCAGGCTTTGGAGAAGCTGTTGATGACAACTACCGGGTCGTCATCCCTGGCAATCTCAAGAAATGAAGGCGCCGCCTTCGCGCCAAAGACACAGCGGTGGTAAACCTCATCGGCGATCAACAGGATGTTGCGCTCACGACAACAAGCCAATAACTCCTCCTGATCCGGGCGCGTCATAACCCAGCCCGTCGGGTTGCAGGGTGAATTAACGTAAATACTCCTTGTCTTGGCCGTCACCTTGTTGATTATCTCCGCAGCAGAGAGTTGCCAACCGCTTTCTGTCTCCCTCTGGCGGACCATATTTACCTTCGCTCCGGTAATTCGGTAGGTTGCCTCTATGTTAGGCCAGTGGGGGCTTACAATCAGCGCCTCATCTCCCTTGTTTAGCGACATTTGTGCAGCAATGGTTACACCAATCATGGCGGAGCCAGGTACAGAGATTCGACGGGGATTTATTTCCCTTGCGTACAATGATTCCAGGTAGGATTGAATAGACTGCCTTAGTGATTCAATACCGCGGGTGTGGACATAGAAGGTTTGTCCATCATCAAGCGCCTTTTTCGCGGCTTCGCGAATAAAATCAGCAGTGACATCATCACCTTCACCAAACCACAAGGGGATCACCTTCGGATCATTCATGCGAGTGAAGGCAACAGCAGTAATGCCATTTTGCCGCAATAAAGCAATATCGGGTCTAACACCTTTCACAACAAATCCATATAACAGGAAATAATCAGCTCACTCTAGGCGCTATCCTTTGGGTTGTTCCAGATATCGCGCGAGATCTTCCAGGAACCATCCAGTTGCCTCCTTAAGATCCATATATGCCGACTGATAGACCTGAGGGGAGGCGCATCGTTATCTGACTTAGGTCGCAGGTAGCCATCAAAACCAACTCTGACGTAGGCCCAATCATCCTCCACTACTACTTCATCGATTGTGGTTTCCTGATCGAATCGAAATTTCTTGGTGAATCCATAGAAGGATTTTGCTTCATCAACCAGTACATCATGGTAGCTGGAAGGCATCATCCATACAGCATCATCAGTAAATAAATCAAAATACCTGTCGAAATCATCAGAACGAATGATTTCAAGAGCGTGTAGAATTAGCAGCTTAACTGCCTCGTCTTCACTTGATACCTTTGATAAGGCGGGTGCCACGGCGCATTCCTCTGGATAACCGGGGTCACTGATATTACTGACGCATATTCTCGATGCAAGGAATATAAATTGTTTTCACAACCTTATTCTGCTCGTATGCCTGCTAAAGCAGACCCGCCTGAGATTACGAGTTTGTCACTAAGGTCATGAAAATATTGAAAATATTTGGTTTTTCCCTCCTACTCGTAGCGATCATCACCGGGATACTGCTATACAGAAATCCGATTCCGGTCGATGTCGTGGATGCAAAGTACACCAGCCCATCATCCCAGTTCCTGCTGATGGAAAACGGATCCAGGATTCACTACCGCGATGAAGGCAACCGAAAGGGCTTGGCGATCTTGTTGCTGCATGGCTCTAACGCATCACTACACACGTGGGAACCCTGGGTTGAGATTCTTGGTGCTCAATTCAGAATCATTACCCTGGATTTACCCGGCCATGGACTAACCGGCGCAGTTCCAGACAATGATTACACGACCAGCGCTCACCTCGGAGTGCTCGACACCCTTGTGAAACATCTTGCCTTGCCTGAATTCATTATAGGGGGCAATTCGATGGGTGGCGGAGTTTCATGGCGCTATGCACTCACCCATCACGACAAGGTCAAAGCGCTGATTCTTATTGATGCGGTGGGCTTGCCTGAATGGCAACTAGATACAAAAAAGGAAACACCTCTCGTGTTCAAGCTACTGGCACAGCCCTGGTTCAGGCTGATCGCCGCAAAGCTCGACTCTTACTACCTGGTGAAATGGGGAGTTGAGGGCGCCTACAACAATTCTCCAGTGGTGACCAATGAGTTGATTATGCGCTATTACGAACTGGCTCTAAGACGGGGAACTCGTCAGGCAACCGTGACACGGTTTTCAAATGTAGACAATAATGCTGGTTCATCCTATGACATGTCAGAGCTCACGCAACCAACGTTGATAATCTGGGGAGAGGAAGATTCGCTCGTACCACTCAACACGGCTCATCGGTTTACAGAGGCACTGCCAAACACGCGGCTGGTTACGTTTGCTGGAGTGGGGCACGTACCCATGGAAGAAGTACCCGAAAAGTCTGCACGCGCCCTTGTCAAGTTCATTCGTGAGATGGTGTTATCTGAAAAAAATGGGGAATTGATTGCGCCGGGTTAACTTCCACTCTGTTGCGCCAGCCACCGCATAGCGACGCCCGCATGAAGGGCGATGCCATGAGCCATTCCATCCTCGTTGAGAATCATCCGGCTTGAATGACATGGCTCAGCGAGCGCAGGATCTTCCGGCTTGACGCCAAGAAAGAATATGGCGCCAGGCCACCTTTGCAGGAAATAGGAAAAATCCTCTGCACCCATCATGGGTGTCCGCATGGGCACAAATGCATTTTCACCCAGTATTTCAATGCTGCTCTGCCGGGCAAACTCGACAAATTGCGCCTCGTTCACTGTGACGGGGTAACCCTGTTCAATGTTGAATTCCGCCTCTACCTCATGAGCAATGGCAATTTGCTTTGCTAGCCTGGCCATGCCTTCATGTGCACGTCTTCTGGATTTCTCCGACGTTGAGCGCAATGTACCCAGGACATTGGCGACCTCGGGAATAACATTGGTAGTGGTACCCGCCTCTATCTTTGAGGTTGTCAGCACAACCGGATCAAAAACATTGATCCTGCTGGTTACAAAACTCTGAAACGCCTGCACGATTTCGCAGGCAACCGGAATCGGATCCAGGCAATCGTGAGGCATGGACGCATGCCCGCCCTTTCCTTTGATGATCATCTTCCAAACATCAGCCGCAGCCAAAATCGTGCCTGCCCTCGATGTTACCTTGCCCGTCTCGAGCAATGGCGTGATATGGATGGCAAACACAGCATCAGGGGAGTTCGGCGCTTCGAATAAACCTTCATCCAAGGCTAGCTTCGCCCCAAAATAGCCTTCCTCACCTGTCTGGAAAAAGAAATCAATCGAGCCATTTATCTCACTGCGCCTGGAGTGCAGGAGCTTTGCCGCCCCCACCAGCATTGCGGTATGCGCATCATGGCCGCATGCGTGCATCATGTCCTTATTTTGTGATGCATAGGGCAGTTGGTTATTTTCCGGCATGGGCAGCGCATCCATGTCACCACGGAGCATTATCCTCGGCCCATTTCCCGCACCATGAAGTGTCGCCACAATACTGGTGGTTTCCTGGCTGTATCGAAATTCCAGATCCAGCCCAGCAAGCGCATCAAGTACTGCGCGTCTTGTCTCTGGAAGTTGATTGCCAAGCTCCGGATTCGCATGGATCTTGCGCCTTAGTTCTATGACGCCAGGCAGTATCTCCCTCGCAGTTTCCAAAGCGTCCATTCGTCAATCCCCTACAATATGCTGCCATCAGGTCCCCTGGCACCTGGGGCATCGATCTATTACTAGAAATTTCCGGCATTGTCTGTTCTGCACCACGAGGATGTCAACAAACACGCATCAAGAAGGTTTATTGCCAGAAATGTGACCTGGTTCACACAATGGTTGCTGTAAACTGAGCACAATTTGATATTCACTGCTATTTAAGATGTTCCATTAACATGAAAATCTCGAGTAAACGGGCCAAGAAGGTAAAACTTACAAACAGAGGGGAGCTTTCCCTCTACTTCATTGGTACGGGATCCGCGTTCGCCAAAACACTGAACCAGAATAATCTCATCGTTGTCAAAGGTAATGATCACCTGCTGATCGACTGTGGAACCATGTGTTCTCAGGCTCTATACAATGTTGGCTTACCCCTTCTCAGCATCAGGAACTACCTTATAACCCATAGCCATGCTGACCACATAGGCGGGCTGGAAGAAGCACAGTTGCTTGGCCGTTATGTAGCGGGTAAGAAACCAACCATGATTATCAATAGGACCTACGAGAAAATCCTCTGGGAACAATCGCTGCGCGGAGGATCACAAAAGTCCGAAGTAAAAGAGCTCACTTTCTCTGACCTCTGGTCTGTTATTCGACCAAAGAAATTGAAGAATTTTCCACGTGAAACGTGGGAAGCCAATATCGGAACAATCAACGTCAAAATGCCGCGAACCATGCACTTTCCAGACACTGCACGTTCCTGGAGAGATGGTGCATGGAGTTGCGCCGTCATCATCGATGACAAAATCCTTTTCAGCTCCGACACCCGGTTTGACCCTGACCTCCTCGAGTCACTGGATAACAAGATGCACTTCGAACTCATCTTCCACGATTGTCAGCTATTCACCGGCGGGGTGCATGCTTCAATCGATGAGCTGTCAACCCTGCCTGCCAGGCTTAAAAACAAAACCATACTGATGCACTATGGTGACAATTGGCAGAATTTTCGAACACAGGCAAGAAAAGCCGGTTTTCATTCCTGGGCAAAAGAAGGGCACACCTACAGATTCTGATCACACCAGTGGGATATCTGTGGCATAAATCTAAAAAATAACGGCTGCTTATGGGGTCATATCGCCCTGATCTAGTGACTGGTTTTCACCGTATCAATATGATTTACTTCCGCCTCTTTTTCACGCTAACTTTTAGCACAAACTCTTAACTCAAAGAGCAACATATTAAGGAGCAAAACTATGGGTTTATTGGACGGTAAAGTTGCTATTGTAACAGGTGCAGGCGGCGGGCTGGGTGAAACCCATGCGCTATTACTGGCAAAGGAAGGTGCATCTGTCGTGGTCAACGACCTGGGTGGCGCACGGGATGGTTCTGGCGCAGGTAGTGCACTTGCTGACCAGGTTGTCGACAAGATCAAGGCTGCCGGTGGGAATGCTGTCGCTGACTATGGCAATGTTGCCAAGGAAGAAGATGCACGCGCAATGGTACAAACCGCCGTAGATAGTTTCGGCAAGCTTGATTTCTTCATAGCCAATGCCGGAATACTGCGAGACAAGTCATTCAAAAACATGACCAATGAAATGTGGGATATCGTTACAGATGTCCATCTTCGCGGCACCTACCTCACAGTCAAGGCAGCCTATGATCAGATGCTCACACAGGAAACCGGTGGCAGTATCGTAGTGACCTCCTCCACTTCAGGTCTGCTCGGCAATTTCGGCCAGACCAACTATGGTGCCGCAAAAGCAGGAATTGCAGGTTTTGCCCGCTGCCTGTTCCAGGAAGGAATGAAATATAATGTCCGGGTCAACATACTCGCACCTACCGCCTGGTCCCGCCTGACTGCCGATATTTTTCCGGAAGGTCAGAATATGGAAGAACTACTATCTCCGGACAAGGTATCTCCGCTGGTAGTCTGGTTGGGCACAGATGAAGCAAAAGAAGTCACTGGGCGCACTTTCCTTGTTACAGGGAACAGTGTCCAACTGGTGTCATGGCAAGCGCATCCAATCGCAGTCAAAGACAATACCGATGAACCCTGGACAGTCGCGGAAATTGGCGAAAATGTCAGGGAAAACTTCGAAAAGTGGCCTAAAGGCATTCAGCCAACACCAAGAGCCTTTGACTAGCACTCAGGCGTAATTCAGCAATTAAGGAGTGGTGCTTTCCACTCCTTTTTTTTGAGGAAAACCCAATGAAAGATCAATATGGAGACATAGCTGTAACCCTACTCGATGGTTATGTCGGGCAATGTGAAATACAGCGAGGGCCGAATAACTTTTTTGACCACCAGTTGATAAGGGATCTATCCGACTGCTTCGAAGATATTGATGCCAACCCGGATATCAGGGCTATTGTCCTTTGCTCAGAGGGCAAACATTTTTGTGCTGGTGCAAATTTTGGTTCCAGCGCTCGGCAGGAAGAAGAGCAGCAGCGAACCGCTGATGATCCCAATCCGCTTTACACCGAAGCAGTAAGACTGTTCCGATGCAAAACGCCGGTTATTGCCTCCGTTCAGGGCGCAGCCGTTGGTGGTGGTTTCGGGCTGTCTGTCATGGCTGACTTCCGGGTGCTCTGCCCTAATACACGGATGACTGCAAACTTTGTCAAACTGGGATTTACTCCAGGCTTCGGGCTTACTCACACGCTCGCTCGCATCATCGGATCTCAAAAGGCAAACCTGCTGTTTCTAACTGGGAGGCGCATCAATGGCGAAACAGCCAACGAATGGGGACTCGCTGATATCTTTACTGATAATGACAATGTGCGCGATGCCGCCATTGAGCTTGCCCGGGAAATTGCTAAAAATGCACCGCTAGCGGTTGTTTCTGTGCGCGAACAGATGCGATCTGGCCTGGCGGACGGGGTCAAGGCAGCGACGGATATCGAGGGTGCCGCACAATTTGGACTGCAAAAAACAGCAGACCACAGGGAAGGTGTAAAAGCGGTTTCAGAGCGGCGACCGGGTAATTTTATCGGGAGCTAAAGTATCGGACACCAGCAGTCCAACAAACCATTCGTGATATTCGTAGCAGTCGTTATTTGCACATCGGATTAACGCTAGTATTCGCCCAGCCAGAAGGCCATCTTTGGCCGTGCACCCGCAGGCTCAATTATCTGGCGAGCATGATTTGAGACGGTCATCAATGCTAAGATCTAGCCCGGATATTTCATGAAGGCGGCTAAAGAAAGTTGTTAACATGTTAAGTTTCAATGTGTTATGGGATATTTTTTCGTTTTCTCTGGAATACAGTTTGTACCTGACCGGTTTTAGTATGGTCCGGGCTAGCCCCCGCAAAACTAAAGTTGAAACCCGGACGCGGGTGAATCATCATGTCTCGGTTCATATTGCGAATCATCTCCAAAAACGTGGCCGCCGTAATGAAAATTCTCCTCACACTCTTGTTAACGCTAATAGTCGCCATCGCTGTCACTATCGGCGGAATATACAACTACCTGAGCCCGCAGGCACCGCCTCCGGACCTGGTATCACCCAGTTCAACCCGGCAGCTGACCAGTGGCCAGATAATCGGTATGCAGGGGCACAACGATTCACACGCCTGGCTTGGGATTCCGTTCGCGAAACCACCCCTGGGTGAATTGCGATGGCAGGCACCGCAACCTGTTGAACCCTGGAAGAATCGAAAAGAAGCTACAAAAATTGGCAATCCCTGTATACAACTCCCGATTAATCCTGAAACTCCTGGGCCAATTGGCAGTGAGGACTGTCTATATCTGAATGTCTGGGCTCCCATTAACAGCGAGGAAAATGTACTTGTAGGTAAGGCTGCTCTACCTGTCATGTTCTGGATACATGGTGGTGCCAACGTTCTTGGTGAGGGTGGTACATCAATTTATGATGGATCACTACTGGCTATAGAACACGACGTCATCATGGTCACTATTAACTACCGCCTGGGGCCATTCGGATGGTTTTCTCATCCAGGTCTGCGTGGTGCCGGTACTACAGCCGGAGACAGATCAGGGAACTTTGGCACCCTGGATATTATTGCAGCATTAAGATGGGTACGGGAGAACATCGCCGTATTTGGTGGCAATCCTGAAAATGTAACAATATTTGGTGAATCGGCGGGCGGCTGGAATGTCATGTCAATGTTGGCATCACCTCTGGCTGAAGGGCTATTTCACCGTGCAATCTCACAAAGTGGCGGCTTGACAATTACCAGCATCGCACAGGCTGAAAATTATCAGGGCGATAGAAATCCCGGCCAGCAAAATAGCTCACGCGAGGTCATTAACAGACTGCTCATCAATGAGGGCACCGCGGAATCAGCAGAAAGTGCGAGTTTAATTCAACGTGACATGAGCAGGGAAAAACTCGCCGCCTGGCTTAGAACGAAGACACCAGAAGAGTTGCTAACGGCGCATGTTAAAACGTCCGGGAACTTCACAATAAACCCTAACATTATCGGCGATGGATATGTACTGCCAGCAGACATGCAGGCAGCACAAATCTTTTCTGATACGCAAAACTACAATGAGGTCCCGGTTATTCTAGGGACCAATCGGGATGAAGCGAAACTCTTCATGATGTGGAACGACCTGTGGGTTGACAAGATTGCGGGAATCCCGACTGGCATCAAAGATCTTGATTCATACAACAGGGAGGTGGCCTACTCCAGCAATCTATGGAAAGCCACTGCAGTTGATGAAATCGCGGGACTCATGGGTAGCGCGCAGGGAGACAGTGTCTTTGCCTATCGATTTGATGCTGATGACTGGCGCAATTTCGGGATCGTTGACCTTAAAGACCTCTTGGGCGCAGCGCATGCGATGGAGCTTATGTTTGTGTTCGGTAACTTTCCCAATCCCACGAGGATAGTCTTCCCTGGATCAACTTTTGACGAAGTCAAATTGCTTTCGAACAGCATGATGTCCTACTGGGCAGAGTTTGCATACACCGGTTCTCCCGGCAATGGAGCTAGTGGTGAAGAAGTCCTCTGGAGTGGATGGCAAAATGATGGCGAACAGACACCAAGATTACTGATTCTGGATACAGAGTCTGATCGTGGTATCAGGATGTCACCCGAGCGGCTGAGCCTTCTGGAAATAAAACATGCATTTATGACAGATAACAGCTATAGCTCCCAGGAAGCACATTGCGCTGCATACAAAAGAATGTTCTCGATGATTAATCTCTTCGACGAGCTGGAGTACCTGAATTTAGGTGCATCAGGGTGTTCAGGGGAAGGCTGAAATGAATCCCGTCGAACCCGCTTGATATCCAGATCCAGATCAAGTCCAGATATTTTACCGAGGACTAAACGCCAGGTGAGATATTTTCATGTCCTCGAGAATCACATAGAGGCATGGAATGAGTACCAGCGTTATCACCGTTGCAAAGAGAATGCCGAACCCAAGTGATACAGCCATAGGTACGACCAGTTGAGCCGTGAGGCTGCTTTCAGTCAGGATTGGCAGCAACCCAAAAAAGGTTGTTAGTGAGGTCAGCATAATTGCCCTGAATCGTTCCGTTCCCGCCTTGACGGCAGCCCTTGAAACATCCATTCCATCAGCAACTGACTTGTTGACAAAATCCACCATGATAATGCTGTCATTAACAACAACGCCCGCCAGGGCAATGACGCCGTATACCGAGAGAGCACTGAAGTCGATACCTACAATCACATGACCAATCAACGCACCAATCATGCCAAAGGGAATCACCCCCATGATAATAATTGGTTGCAGGTACGACCTAAGCGGCACTGCCATCAAAGCGTATATGCTGAACAGTGCCAGAGCACCTGTGTAAAACAAACGCTTATAGATCTCACTTTCTTCCTGACTGGCGCCACCAAGCTCCATTCTGACTGAGGGAGCAAGCCTCTTTAGCTGATCGCCAAAATCACCCTGAAGGATATCCCTAACGATCTTACCAGGTTGCGTCAGAGATTTATCGACGTTCGCCGAAATGGCAACTGACCTCTTGCCCCAGCTGCGTACAATCGATGCAGGGCTGACCCGTTTTTCTATGTTTGCAACTGCCGTAAAAGGGACCTCTTCTCCTTCCTTGGTTCGTATATACATAGCTTCAAGGTTCCCCAGGGACTCACGTTCGGTCTTGGGGTACCTAACCATGACCTTAACTTCCTCCCGGCCTCTCTGTATACGCTGCGCCTCGACACCATAGAAGGCGGCACGAACCTGACTTGCAAGGTCAGTTAGCGCGAGTCCTAACGCTTCAGCAGAGGGCTTTATCTCCAAATTGATTTCAGGAATACTGCCCTGGTTTGAATTTTCAATATCGTATACACCTTTATACCCTTCAAGAGTCTGTTCAAGTAGATCGGCAGCCTGCTGCAACTCATCCGTATTTTGGCTGATCAGTTTGAATTCGACGTCACGGCCGTGTCCGTGGGTTTTTCTTGATCCGGATATCTCCAGGCTTTTTGTGCCTGCAATCGCACCAATCATGGTTCGCCACTGGGTGGCTATTTCGTCTGGGCTCTGGTGCAGGTCATCGATTGGCTTCAACTCAGCGATAACTCTGCCATCTGAATTCCGGGTGAAGGCAGCCACGTTGACCAGGAACCTGTCTTCCTCCTCTTGAGATTCATTCAGTTCGATCAGCGTATCGGCCAACTCGCTAATCACTTTGATCGCCTGCGCAGGTGAAGAGCCCTCGACAAGCTCGACCCGTGCGCCAATATATTCCGATGACATGTTGGGGAAAAATACAACCTTAATGTAAGGCCCCATGACATACCCAAGCGCAAGGATCAACATGGCAACAAAAATCGATACGGTGATATAGCGTTGTCCAATCGCTCGAACAAGAGTTGGCTCATAATAGTCGTAGATAACACGATGCAAGCCTTCAGCAAACCTTTTCTGGTATCGCCTGAGCAGCGTATTGCTGGAAGCCACATCGGTGGCTAACGGTTTCATACTGGCGAGATGAGCCGGCAAAATCAGTTTCGACTCGACAAGTGAAAAGAGCAGACAGAGCATAACGACCGATCCAATGGCCGCCGGCAGGGCACCGAAGGTTCCCGGCACAAGCACAAGAGGTACAAACGCGACTATCGTTGTAAGCACACCAAAGGTTGCGGGCATGGCCACCCGTTTCGCACCCCTTATCACATTTTCCATACTGTGACCGTCACGATCTGTTGCGGTCTGCACACTTTCCCCGATGATTATCGCATCATCAACGACAATGCCGAGCACCAGGATAAATCCAAACAGGCTGAGCAGGTTTACTGAGCCCCCAACCAGTGGCAGCAGTGCAAACGCACCCAGGAATGCTATAGGCAGACCCAGCATTACCCAGAACGCAAGCTGCAGGCGAAGGAAAATTCCCAGGATAACCAGCACGAGAACCACACCCGACAACATATTGAACATCACCATGCTCAGGGTGCCACTGAGATAAGTGGTGCTGTCCAGCCACGAATCCAGGTGAACCCCCGGGGGCAATGTCCCTTTACGTTGCTGAACGTATTCAGTAACTTCCCTTGAAATATCTATCTGATTCTGATCAGCAATGGCAAATACCGAAATACCAATAGTGGGCTGACTATTGAACAGCGAGAAAAAATCCTGCTCAACAAATCCATCTGACACCTTGGCGATATCGCTCAGGGTAAGACGTGTCCCATCGGCGCTGGAAACAAGCACGATCTGCTCAAAGTCACTTCTGTGATAAGCCTGGCCCTCCGTCCTCAGTAGTATGTCTCCTGAATCAGACCGAATAGAACCCGCAGGCAGATCAAGAGAAGATCGGCGAATTGCCTGGGCCACCTCTTCCAGAGTCAAACTGTACTGACGAAGCCTGGCCTCTTCTAATTCAATACTGACCTCGTAAGCCCTCGCCCCCGTGATATCTGCTTTCGTTACACTGGGTAAATTGATGATCTCGTCCCTGATAGTTTCAACCAGTGACTTCATGGTTTTTTCGTTCAGGTCGCCCCAAATCTGAACATTGATCGCCCCTCTTTGATGTTGGTTCCGATAAATGATTGGCTTTTCAATTGATGCGGGCATAGAGGCGATACGATCGACAGCCATTTTTACTTCTTCCAGCACCACCTGAATATCATAGCCAAGCTCGATATCGAGAAGCACACTGCCAATGCCCTCCCTGGAGAAAGAACGCATTTCATCTATCCCCTCTATCTCCCTGACAGCTTCTTCGAGGCGGGATACAACACCAGATTCGTCCTCACCTGGTGATGCGCCAGGAAAGACTACATCAATCGACACACGATCGGCTTCCAGGTCTGGCATTATCTGTGTGCGCACTGTGACCGCAGAAATAAGACCCGTGAGCATGACAACAAACATCAAAAGATTGGCAGCAACATGGTTGCGGGCAAACCAGGCAATTAAACCCTTATGAGTATCAATCGACTCCATTGCCGCTCACGCTGAGTATTTGAGGAACCTCATATCTTACCCGGGTCCCAGGCAATGGATTATCAAGCATGGTCATACAGATCAGCTGATTCTCGCTTATTCCACCACTCACATAGATCAGGTCCTCGTCGGCGCGAAGTAATTCGACCTTTCTGGGGACCAGCACCTTTTCACTAGTCACGGTCCAGATCTCGTCATCGCTACGCAGAACACTTCTGGGAAGTTTGATGATGTTTTCAACATGCTGCCCCTTAATCGTTGCCTCAACAAAAGTGCCTATTCTAAGGGGATATGACCAGTTCTGCCTTTGCCGGTTATAAGGATCTTCTACCCGTACGACGACATACAGGACCCGGCTCTGTTCATCGAACACGCCTTCTGTTCGCACAATATTTCCATGCCAGAATTTTTCGACTCCACCAATTTCAGCTTTCATTACGACTGCTGGACCGGAACCATCTGCCAGGCTCTTGTCACTCAATTCAAGATGGGGCAATTCACGATCCGGGAGTGGCAGGCGTACCTCCGCAATATCGATGGCAAATGTTACTGCCAATTTTGTTCCGGCAGGGACAAACTGACCAATATCAGCCAGCTTTTCTTTAACCAGGCCGTCATAGGGCGCGCGAATAATTGTTCTATCCAGGTCACCCTGCCGTTTGTCGAGTTCCGCCCTGGCAAATTCAAGGTTGGCGATAGCTTCAGCAAGCTGCGGTTTTCTCAAGGCAAGATCAGACGCTGCTTTGCTAGACTGAAGAATTGATTTCGCACGTTCCCAGTCGGCCAGCGCATAGTCAGCAAGCCCCGCCTCCCTGGAAACACTAGTTTGCGCCGCTGCGACGGATGCCTGCGCCCGTTTAACGTCTGCACGATAATTCCGATCGTCAATCCGAACCAGGATGTCCCCTTTTGAAAAAAACCCACCGGCTACAAACGCTGGCGAAACTTCAGTTACAAGACCGGAGACCTCCGATACCAGAGTCGTTTGCGTACGAGGAGTAACGGTGCCCTGCGCTTTAACTTCGATCTGAACAGTACCGGAAATTGCCTTGATGACATCAACAAACATCACAGGCGGTTCAGGATGGCTGGCATCAGGCACTGATTTCTGAAAAAACATCCACAGGGCTACCAGGCTACTGATAAAGACAATCGCAAAAGGGATTATGAGTTTGTTAATCATGTCACTAGCATTTGACCGGGTTCGCCTGGCAGGCGTTCTTCACATGGGACGAGATTGCAAATTTCTGGCAAAGCTACTGCTAATAGCGACTGTACACCCCAAAAATTGGATAACTAAAAGCTGCCAGTATAGCGCAGGGGGGGTTTTGATGTGCTGTCGAGAGATATGGCCAAACTCGGGGTAACAATAGGGGCGTGGGAATTAGCCTGTCATACACGTAAATGATAATGTAATTGACCAAATTGCATAGAGTGGGAAAAGTGGAAAAGACAAAACCAAGGATTGCGATTAACGGGTTCGGTCGAATCGGCCGCTGTGTGACACGAATCGCAAAATTGCGGCAGCACTATGACGTGGTAGCGATAAACGACCTGGCGACCCCTGAACAACTTATCTACGCCTTCAAATATGACAGCATTCATGGAGTCTACCCGGGTGACGTTAGTCTCGATGGTAATACCATGACCATCGATGGAGATCCCTTCCAGGTTTTGTCCGAGCCCGTCCCGGCTAATCTTCCCTGGTCAGAACTGGGCGTAGATTATGTAGTAGAAAGCAGCGGGCAATTCAGAAAACTGGATCAGCTTCAGGCTCACCTGGATGCCGGTGCGAAACGCGTCCTGGTTACAGTACCTACCAAAGACCACCTGGAGAGCACACTAGTCATGGGAGTAAACGACCATGTCATTAATAAAGATGCGAAGATCATCAGCAACGCGAGCTGCACAACAAACTGTGCCGCTCCCGTGGCAAAGGTACTGCAGGATAATTTTGGAATTGTGCGCGGCCTTATGACCACGGTTCACGCCTACACCTCAGATCAGAGGTTAATTGACGCTCCACATTCAGGCGATCTTAGACGTTCCCGAAATGCTGCGACCAATATCGTGCCAACATCTACCGGCGCCGCTCGCGCCATAGGCAAGGTGATGCCTGAACTTGAGGGGAAACTCGATGGCCTGGCCATGCGGGTCCCTGTCGCCGATGGCAGTGTAGTTGATCTCACGGTCGAGCTTGATTCTGATGTTACGGTCGACAGTATCAATCTTGCCATGCGGTCGGCCGCAGCCAGCAGCCTGAAGGGGATACTGGAATATTGCGAAGACCCCATCGTGTCCAGTGATATTGTTGGCAATTCTCACTCGAGTATCTTCGACCCAGCTCTGACCCAGGTGCTGGACAGACGACTGGTAAAAGTTGTCAGTTGGTACGATAACGAGTGGGGATACAGCACGAGAATCGAAGAGTTGATAGCGCGCCTGGCGGAAATGGACCGGTAGGCAGGAGTAGGAACGAATATGATTATGAAAATGCCCGACAAGGGTTCTGACTGGGAAGAACTCAGGCAGGAGATGATCGACCGTGGCGCTGGTGATGCGAAATGGCGTGAGGGTAAAACCGCTGTCTATGTATTCAATGCGGGTGAGGATGTGGCCAGGGTCCAGAAAGAGGCCTATACCCTTTACATGTCTGAAAATGGTTTAGGACCCCTCGCCTTCCCAAGCCTGAAACAGATGGAAGATGAGGTGGTTGGCATGGGGCTAGCCCTGTTAAATGGCAATGATCAATCTGCTGGAACGATCACTTCCGGTGGCACAGATTCAATCACTATGGCAATCAAGGCCGCACGTGATTTTGCATTTGACAATAAAGCAATCAAGGGACAACCCAACATTGTTGCCCCCTGGTCCGCTCACCCGGCATTCGATAAGGCCGCAAAATTGATGAGCCTTGAAGTGCGCAGAATCCCCGTCGCAGGCAGCCTGCTCGCCGACGTGGGTGCAATGGCAGAGTCAGTCGATGCGAACACCATCATGCTGATCGGCTCGGCACCAAGTTTTCCCTACGGGCTGATTGACCCTATTGAAGCTTTAGGCGATATCGCTGAACAGAAGGACCTGTGGCTACACGTCGATGCCTGCGTGGGGGGCTATATTGCGCCTTTTGTGCGAATGAACGGGGCCGATATCCCACCTTTTGATTTTGAAATTAGTAGTGTGAAATCAATTTCCGCAGATCTGCATAAATACGGTTACTGTGCCAAAGGTGCTTCTACAGTGCTATTCAGAGACAAAACGCTGCACCAGTATATGATCTTCGATTGTGACAACTGGCCGGGAGGCAGGATGATCACTCCAACCCTCGCTGGTACCAGACCAGGTGGCGCGATTTCTGCTGCCTGGGCTGTAATGAACTACCTTGGAATAGCCGGGTATTGCGAAAAACAAAAGCAGGTAACAGATGCGAGACAGGCAGTGGAACAGGGCGTAAGGCAATTGGGTTTTGATATTCTTGGGAGCCCGCAGCTGGGCATTATTGCCTTCAGCCACCCAACATTGGACGTCTATGCCATCTACTCACAGATGTTCGCCAAAGGCTGGTTCTCCGGTTTGACGACGGAACCAAAGGCGCTGCACCTGATGCTATCTCCTTTCCACAGGTCAGTAACGCACACCTACCTTGAGGATCTCGCTGCATCCATCGAGATAGTCAAGGCAGGTGAAACTGATAGTGTGGGAGAGGTGCGATATAGTTAACCCATTCAGTATTCGGACCTGGAAAGTAGCACGCATGCCCTGATCAGCACATTGTGTGACCGGAGGCTACTATTCGGCGTAAGAATTCGATTGCCTGAACCCTTAAAATAGAGATTCAGAAAGTACATTTGTCAAACCCGTAGAGGGTTAGGTTAGGAGAAACTATGAGTTATCAGTGGAACTATGGCGATATTCTAAATGCCGTAGATGAAATAACACCGGGAGACAGACCTGCACTTATTCATGGTGACAGGGTGATATCACATGAAGCCTTTGCGGCCCGCAGTAACAACCTGGCTAGAAGTCTTCTGGAAAATGGCGCGGTGCCGGGAGATAAGATTGCCTTCTACATGAGAAATTGTCTCGAATACAGCGAAGGAATAGCGGCTGCCTTCAAGGCATCCCTGACCCATGTAAACGTGAACTACAGATATATCGAACACGAACTCATCTATCTGCTGGATAATTCTGACGCAACCGTGGTCATGTACCACTCCGAATTTGAACCCTTCGTAGAGCACATTCACGAACAGTTACCGAAGGTCAAACAGTGGATAGAGGTTGAAGAAGGACACACTCACAGTGAGTCTGAAGACTCTTTTTACGAGGAACTGGTCAGCCTCGGTGACGGCTCCCCGGTCGATGTTAAACATTCAGCCGACGACCTGCTGTTCCTCTATACCGGTGGTACGACCGGCATGCCAAAAGGGGTAATGTGGCGACATGATGACCTTTTCAAAGTCCAGGGAGCTGGTGGCAGCCCACTATTGGGTATCCCGCCTTGCGTAGACCTTGAAGAGCTTATAGAACGACTCAGTACCCAGCCCGTACCAGTCAATCTACCGCTGCCCCCTATTATGCATGGCACCGGATTACTATCGGCGGTTGGCGCCATGAGCAATGGAGGAACTTGTGTCACCTTACCCTCAAGGAGTTTTGAACCAGAACTGGCCCTGGCGAATATTGACCAGCACAAGGTTACTTCGGTGACAATCGTGGGTGATGCCTTCGCCCGCCCCCTGCTGGATGCTCTTAATGAAAACCCTCGGAAATATGATATCTCTTCCATTTATGCAGTCTCATCCTCTGGCGTCATGTGGACCCGCGACATCAAGGCCGGGCTTCTGAAGCACAATGAAAATATGTTACTGATTGATAAGTTTTCATCTTCCGAGGCCATTGGGCTGGGTACATCCATCATGACCAGTGATGAGGAAATCGATGTTGCCAAGTTTGCGCTGGGGCCGGCATGCAAAGTTTTCAATGAAGCGGGTATCGAACTGCAACCAGGCGCTGACGAACCTGGTATGGTCGCGGTAACTGGATTTCTCCCCACGGGTTACTACAAAGACCAGGAGAAAACGGACAAGGTGTTCAAACTATTGGACGGCGTACGCTACTCTGTTCCCGGAGACTGGGTGCAGATTGAAGAAGACGGCTCACTCACTCTGCTGGGGCGTGGTAGCAACTGTATCAACACTGCCGGAGAAAAGGTCTTTCCCGAAGAAGTTGAAGAGGCGCTGAAAATTCACGCTGCTGTTGTCGATGCACTCGTTTTCGGCATGGCCGACCCAAAATGGGGGCAGGCAATTACTGCGGTAGTGCAACTAGAACCCGGATTTGAACTGGACGAGATAGAAATACATGAGTTTACCCGGCAATACCTGGCAAGTTACAAGATTCCAAAGCATATTTTCGCAAAGGATGACCTGAACCGTGCCGCCAACGGCAAGGCAGATTATAAAGTCATGCAGGAATTTGCTGAATCAATGTTAGCCCAGGGTCATTGAGCCTGTTATGGAATATCGAGATTTTGGAACAACCGGACTCAAGATTTCTGAGCTGACATTTGGTGGCGGTGCAGTTGGCGGTCTGTTGATTAACCAGGATGATGAAACTAGGCGCAAGGCAATAAGACTGGCCCTTGATGCAGGCATCAATTGGTTCGATACCGCAGCCGCCTATGGCAATGGGAGATCGGAGCAGGCATTGGGATGGCTGCTGGAAGAATTTGATGACAGGCCTTACATTTCCACTAAGTTCACGATTGATACTGGAAATCCAGACCTGTACGGGCAAATTGAACAAAGCCTGCATTCAAGCCTCGAACGGCTCAGGCTCAAGAAGGTGGCATTGCTGCAACTGCATAACCCGATCGGCGCCAAAACAGAAAAGCGAACCATCGGTCTGAGTGAAGTGTTAAAACCGCATGGCGTACTCGACATCCTTGATGAATTCAAGTCCCAGGGTCTTATTGACCACTATGGTATTACCGCACTAGGCGATACGACCTCAATTACAAGGGTGATCAAGAGCAATCGCATTGCGTCAGCCCAGGTATATTTCAATCTCCTGAATCCATCTGCGGCCATGACTCCTCCACCATCATGGCCCTGTTATAATTTTACCGGCATCGTTGATACCTGCTTTGAACACGGCGTGGCTCCGATGAATATTCGCGTATTCTCAGCTGGCATCATCGCAACCGAGGCAAGGACTGGAAGAGAAAGCCCCCTCAACGCCGGTGATACCATCGAAAGTGAAACAGATAAAGCAGCCCACATTTTTGACTGCATAGGAGATGCAGGCGGCACGCGTGCCCAGACGGCAATACGTTTTGCACTGACTCACCCGAGATTCACAACGACCATTGTCGGATTGGCAGAAATCGAGCACCTCGAGGAGGCGCTGGCTGCGCAGGCGCTAGGCCCTCTGCCTGGCTCAGCAATAGACAGCATCAACAATGCATACCGCAACTTCAGCTCTTGATAATCATGTGGATGCTAGCAGTCTGTCGGCCTTAGCACTGATTTGCTAGCCCCGCGACATAAATTTGCCATTGGTCGTGTTGACCTTCACTTGCTCCCCAAGATCAATATATTCAGGCACCTGAACCACAAGTCCTGTTGTCAGGGTTGCCGGCTTGGTGCGCGCACTGGCGGACGCGCCCTTGATGGTAGGAGACGTTTCCACAATCTCCAATACCACTGACTGCGGCATGTCCAATGCAACTATATTGCCATCCACAAGCAGCGCCGTAATGCCCTCCAGGCCATCACTGAGATATTCGACCTGACCATCCAGAGCATTCAACCCCAGCGAATGTTGAGAATAGTCTTCCATATCCATGAATATGTAATGCTCACCATCCATATAGGAAAACTGAACCTGCACTCGCTGGCAGTCAGCCTCCTTTAACATGTCATCACCCTTGTAGGACTCATTACGTTTATGACCAGTGACCAGGTTATTGAAGCGCACCTTGTACAGGGTTGACGCACCTCTCGATGAGGGGCTTTTTGCTTCCAGTTGCTTGACCGCATGGGGCTCCCCGTCTATTTCGACTACGTCTCCTTTCTTTAAATCACTCGCCTTAGCCACAATTATTCCATTTAGGAAAAAAAACAGGGCTCTATTGTACAGCTAACTCGATTCACTGCTCCGGTTGGTTTATGCTTTTTCGATGCCCTTTCCACTTAAAATAAATGTATCGACCAGCCTTATAGTCGATATCCATGTGCATGAATTTTACCTGGGTGACAGGGTGCGCCAATGCTGGACCTACCTCACCACAGGACTGGTGGAGTGCGGTCAGAAAGAAATGTCATTGTCCTTACTGATGGAAGATGATGATGACGAAGATAATTACCCGAAAACCCCAATTAAGATCTTCCAGCTCCTGGAAAACTATGCTCAGGACGGTAAGGTCGTTGACATAGCAGACGCGACCAGGTTGGGAAAAACAGGGCTATTCGGCTTTACTGCCCTCTATTACCTGCCTGCAATTCAGTTCGAAGGCTTGCCGGATTGTCAAAATCACCTGGCACTCGTGCTGGTACACCAGGCGGAATACGAATTTGCGAAACGATATGGTTTTACCCGCCTGCTGTCACGGATCGGGAAATTCTGTTCCTGCTTCCCCTACCCCACCTGGAATACGAGGCGACGCCCATCGCTGTTTGCGCCTGGTTTGAGGGAAGATTCGGTACTAAACGATCACAACCTGATCCCGCTCAATGGAATGCAGGCAGAACTGGTGGAAGATGTTGTGTGTCTGACTCTGCATACTTCAGATCAGCATCGACTATCCCAGTGCCTGGATAAACTCGCTGGTGAAGACAAGTCGTTTGCCCTGCAAACCGGCTTGTCACAGACAGCTAACGCCTGCCTTTTTTGGGAGCCGGGCCAGGCAAACCCGGGAGCCTATACCGCCCCGGATGAAGTAACCCGGATTGGTGCTGCCTTTATCATCTTTGAAGTAGCAGAAACGTCATATGGCTGTCTTGTCGAAGATGGTTTCCTGTTCTCACTTTCAAAACAAAACCTGAAAATGCTGACTAGCTGCTGCGAGTCGAGGACAGATTCAGGCATTCTCGAGTCGTCTGGTTTGCGGCTCTCTGTTCAGTGGGGAGAGGAAGGTTTTGATGCTCCACAACCTGCAATCGCCTACCATCACCTGGCAGGCTGGACAGAACTCGCCACCAGTGCTGCCTCAGATGCCCAGGTAAACAGAATAGAGCTGAAATCAATCGTCGATATATCACCAGACGCCCGCTCCAAAGTAAATACCAGACAATTAGATCGCTACGTTGAGGACATTCAAACCTTTCTGCTGTCGTCAATGTCCGAGGAAAGTGAAGAACTCACTCTCACTATACGAGTCGATATTCAAAACAATTTCGCGACCTATGAAATCAATGCTGACATGGATCTGAACCCTGATTTCAGGTCATATATGGTCAGGGGGCTTGCGAAGGTCAGGCCCTGCGCTGCTTCTGCACCGGTAATTTTTGACCTGGTATTCGCCATCAATTCCTGAGCGCCCGTTTCTTTAACCTCAGCAAACGCTCGGGTTCATTTTCCACAAGCCACTTATCGGTGGACAGGATGCCGTACGCTCTGGCAAAAAAATCTGATGCGACAGGATCATTCTTAATCAGATAGAGTTCGGCCAGTTCCTCGAGGACATACCCGTCAGCAGCCAGTCCCCGGTCTTCAGTTTCTGACAGCAGAGACTGCTGTATTTCAAGAGCCTCATCGAGCCTCCCCAGTTCACGAAGCGCTCTAGCTACAGCCCAGCGCGCAATCCGCAGTCGTTTCGGATTGTCTTTCGATCGACGAAACTCAACAGCTCTTTCAAATAAATCCAGTGCTTTTTCATGCTCTTCCTGCTCGAAGAGCGTCCATGCCATATTATTGTACAGGGAGCCAAGCCAGTCTCTGGCTCGCTCGTTCTTGCTGTTTTCAGCAATACCAAGGGCAATGACATTCCACTTCATCTGGTTTTCCAGTGTTTCCGTCATAGCCACCATATGCGCGGCATCTACAGCCAGGTAGTCATCGCCAATGATCTCTGCAATTCTGAATGCTTCCTTAAAGTAGTCAATCGCTTCCAGCCTGCTACCAGCGGAGTTATTGGTTCGACCCCGCTCAAGAAGAAGAAAAGCCCATGCGAGCGATGTCTGTTCGGAAATTAGCGACTTTGCCTGGTCCAGTTGTTCATGTGCCAGTTTGAATCTGCCACGCAGGGAGTTGGTCCTGGCCAGCTGGGTAATCAATACAGGTAGATAATCCGCATTTTCAGACTGCCGGGCAACATCAGTCAGGGAGACAAACAGTAGCTCCGAAGCTGCGGGGTCGCTGTAATCCCAAAGATCAAGAAGCTCGCCGATCTCATCTCCTCCTTTGCTGCCGGCACTCGCGAAGAACAGGCTGAAGGTCACCAGAAAAATAAGTTTGTACTTTCGACTCATGATTAGAGTTTCTGTCAAATCGTATTCATTTACCAGAACGTCAAATACGGTGATGTTACCTTGGCGCTGGTTATCCAGGCTCTGGAATTGATCACCAGCATCTGCTGATGCGTCACGATTCAGGTCAAGACGTTTTCCGGGCTAACCACTCAAGCACTATCTCATTGGTCTTCCCGGGCTGTTCCTGTTGGATCCAGTGCCCACATTCAAGGGTATGGGTTTCCAGGCCTTTCACATACGGCGTCATATCTGTATCGGGAACCATATCGTACTTGCCATATATCATCAGGGATGGACAGTTCACTTCCTGTACAACGCTCTCCGTCGTTTCCCAGTTGCGAGTGAAATTTCGATACCAGTTACAGGGTGCGGCGAACCCGCCCTTCTCAAAGGCGGTAACAAAGACATCGAGCTCTTTGTCGCTCATGAGTAACTCCCCGCGATTATTCTCAATTTCTGCCATACGGATTATGGAACTGCCCACGGGTTCACTCCGGTCCGCAGATTCCAGCCATTGTTTGGTTCGATACAGGTTGCTGAGAAACAAACGGGGATTTTTCTCGAATGCGGCCGCTGCAACCCCAGGCTGGCGATTGAAATGGACGATATAGAATTCCTGCCCAAGCATTTGCTCCCATGTTGCGACGGGATCATTCTGCGCCCTGACCATAAAGGGTACTGACAGGTTTGCTACCGCAACGACACGATCAGGATTTAACAGGGCATGGTTCCAAACCACGATCGCACCCCAGTCATGACCAACAAAGACAGCTTTTTCAATGGCCAGTGTATCCAGCAGACCATTGAGATCATCCGTCAAATGATGGATATCATAAGTATTTACGTCCTCGGGTTTGGCCGAGGCACCATAGCCACGCTGATTCGGCACTATGCAGTGATAGCCGGCCTCGACAAGTGCAGGAATCTGGTGCCGCCAGCTATAAGCATGCTCTGGCCAACCGTGGCACAAAACAATAGGCACACCACCCACTCCGGCCTGGTAGACCTCAAGCTCGATACCATTGGTCTCTAGCATCTCTGGTTTTGGGAAATCCATATGGGCTCCTTGCGCTAATTACACTTTATCGATGAGACTCAGCAGAAGCGGCCTCGTGCATGCACAATCATATTGATGGTTGACTCACAACGCCAGCATCCACAGAATGCGCGTTCAATTTGATTTCACGGGAGAGACCCATGGCAATTGGCATTGTCGCTAGATTAGAGATTCAGGAAGGCAAGAACGAGGAATTCGAAGCAGCATTTGCGGAACTTAAAAGTGCTGTTACTGCTAACGAACCTGGTGTGAACTTCTACTCGCTACACCGTTCACGCGAAAGTGAGACCACCTACGTCGTTCTTGAGCAGTATGCCGACCAGGCAGCATTTGATGCCCACGGCGCCACTGATCATATGAAAACCATCGGTGCCAAACTTGGCGCCTGTTTCGCAGAAGCACCAGGGATAGAACTTCTCGACGCGGTCTAGCATGCTGCTGAAAAGCAAATGTTAGACCGATACATGGATGTATCGACCGCAAACCAACAACGTAAGTTGTTGATTTGTCGCGAGCGGGCTGAGGCCCGCGACCCTGAAAAAGTGCAGGAAAGCACTTTTTCAGCAACCTGTTGGTCAAACTCCAGTAACCAGGGGAGGAAACTTCCCTCTTTAGCTGATCATCTCGTACAGGAAGGGCAACGATACATCCATACGATAATCAACACTGGAGTGATTATCGGCAAACTCCTCGTACTGGTGAACAATATTAAGCGCCTCCAGACGCCTCACCAGCTGCCTTGCACCAAAGACCAGTTTATATTGATCGCTTGAGCCGCAGTCAATGTACAGCCCCTGCAAACTCCTGAGGTTTTCCTGCACATCCGTTCGCTCAATCATCCTTACAGGGTCCCAGGCCAGCCAGTTCGCCCAGCGCTCTTCAATTATTTCACAGGTAGTATCGGTCACCGGCAACCGCACACCATAAGGCTGCTCTGGGTCAGGATCATAGGTTGCGGCCATTGCCAGATTCATCAGCAGATGCATATCGGATCCAGCTACTTTCCTGCCGGACTGTATTTTCTCCATGAAGGTCGCCACGCCATTCTCATATCGGGCAAGTTGCATCAAAGTGCCAGCCATATCGCCGCGGTAACATAAATCGAAGTCCATGTCTCCCGAATGGCAGGCGATGGCACCCCATGTATCCGCATACAGCATGCCGTGAATCATCGCACCATAGCCGCCACTGGACTTTCCAAAAATCGCCCTGTGCTGCCTGCCAGGTTTCAGGCGAAACTTGTTTTCAAGTGCGGGGATCATTTCCCTGGTGAGGAAATCCGCCCAGTTTCCCATGGCCGACGAATTGATGTACTGGTTACCACCTAACGATGTGAAGCAATCTGGAAGGGCAACGATTACGTCTCCCATCTTTCCCTCTTCAGCCAATCGATCAATCCTTTGCGGTACACTTTCTGCGAATGCTTTCCAACCAATATGGCCCAAACCACTCCCGGTGAAACCTACAATATCAACCAGCAACGGATAGTCTTCAGCAGACTGGTCATATCCTTTTGGCAGGTAAACAGCCACGGAGCGGCGAGCAGGATCACCAAGCACGTTAATTCTTAGGGCAGCGGAATCAATATCAAGGTACTCGACCCTGCCGGCCGGAAGGCGAAAATTCTGTTTTGGCATGAAGGCTAACTCAACTCACATAGTCACATTCAGTATACTGATCAAAGGTGCCTTCATGAAATGTGGACCTATGAAACGCTTCGACCCACGGTTCTGACTGCCCGTGAAAAACCGTTTCCAATTACTCGAAAACTCTGGACCGTTGCACCCAGTGCCATCCAGCCCGCGAGACGGAATCTATCGGCGGCATTGACTTCTCCGAACTGATCCATCCGTTTCTGCATATGCAGAACCCGCGGATTGCTCTCGGTGAACCGCTTGATTCTTTGGGATCCACGGCTCAGGAGATAGATCGCCGCAAGCAGGAACAAGACGCCGGGAATAATTGGAATTATCAGCCCTATAACACCCAGTGTGAGGCACAGGCCACCAACTAGCAGGTAAATCACCTTGCGTGGTTTGCTCAATCGTACATTCATCATCTTTCCTCAATCAACAGTTGATATCTGTTGAGCAGGAACTATGCCAATAGCATAAGTCTTTGTTTTTATAGCAGTATTTTGATTTCCCAACCATGTTACTAGCCAAAAACACTTTTTGCTGGGGAATTTCACCAATGTTTAGCCAGTTCGTCCGGATCCGCATATCGGGCGGGCTAGTCCCTTCGGTTGTTTTACATGCCTGAAGTTATGGTCTTGTCGTGATATATAGCCATATAAAACAATCACTTAGGAAGGAGCGCTCGAATTGTAATTAATAGATAGGAACCAGCTGAGCTTCATCCAGGGCGCACACTCACTGGAGGGAGCTTTAGCCTAGCGCGATCTTTTATTTTGAAACCAAATCACGCATCCAGAGAGGCAAAGTTGTCACCATCAGCCACCAGTTTCTTTAGCAGTTCAGCCGGTTTCCAGACATCGTCACCGCTTTCCTCAAAGTAGGACTGGATATCTGCTAAAACCCCATCAAGCCCCTGGGTATCGGCATACCACATAGGACCACCAACATAGGTCGGAAATCCATACCCGTTGACGTAAACGGTATCAATATCCCCAGCTCGCAGGGCATGTCCCTCCTCCAGCAATTTGGCGCCAATGTTTACCATTGCATAGATGCACCGTTTTAAGATCTCATCATCGCCAAACTCTCTTCTTTCGAAACCAACTTCGGTCGCGACTCGCTCAATGATTTCGTCCGCCTCAGCATCCGGTAAGGGCGTTCGGTCACCCTCAGCATACTGGTAGTACCCTTTACCATTCTTCTGCCCATAACGACCCATCTCGCAGAGTTCATCCTGGATTCGTACGGTCACCTCATTAGAGCCTCCAATCATTTTGCGAGCCCGCCAGCCAAGGTCGAGACCAACCATGTCGGTCATCGCAAATGGCCCCATGGCAAGACCAAACCCATACAACACACTATCTACCTGTGCAGGTGTAGCTCCCTGCAGGATCATCAATTCTGCCTGGCGCCGGTAGCCTGCCAGCATACGGTTGCCGATAAAACCCGGGCAGTTACCTGCCATTACCGAAACTTTTCCAAGCCTCTTGCCAAGTGCCATGGCAGTACCAAGGGTTACTGGTGTGGACTCTTTTCCTCGAACAACCTCCAGCAACCGCATTACATTGGCAGGGCTGAAAAAGTGCATTCCGCAAACAAGCTCAGGCCTGGAAGTGACGGCCGCAATGGCATCTACATCCAACCCAGAAGTATTTGTTGCAAGTAGCGCGCCGGGCTTCATGACCTTGTCCAGCCTGGTAAAGATCTCTTTCTTCAGGTCGAGGTTTTCATAAACAGCCTCAATTACCACATCACTATCACCAAGCTCATCAAAATCTTCAGTCGGTATAATGAGAGACATACGACTATCCATATCGTTCTGGGACAAGCGACCGCGCGAAACGGTTCGCGCATAGTTTCCCTCAATAACCTCAAGCCCGTGCTGCAGGTTTTCAGGATCATTGTCATACAGGCGGACCGGTATCCCTGCATTAGCAAAACACATCGCGATTCCACCACCCATGGTGCCCGCTCCGATTATGGAACCCTTGTTTATTTCAATCAGTTCGGTTTCCCGGGAGAGGTCAGGTATTTTATTGGCTGCCCGTTCTGCAAAAAATATATGAATTAATGACTCTCGCTGAGGATGGGAGAGACACTCAGCGAACAACCTGGCTTCAGCCTTGAGACCCTCATCAAAACTGTCAGCATTTACTGCAGCTTCCACGCACTTAAGTATCTGTGTCGGCGCAAATTGATTCCGATGTGTTTTTTCAATTTGTGCGGCTGCAGTTTCAAACACTGAATTGTCACCACGATCAGCGACGACTTTCTCATCCATATCCCTGATCTTGCGGGTAGCACTTCCGGCAGCAACAATTTCCTCCGCATATTCAATCCCGGCATTGACAATATCACCTTCCGCTATCCTGTCTATGATGCCCTTCTCCAGCGCCTGGGGTGCAAGTATAGGATCTCCCGAAACAATGGCCGTGACTGCAGCCTTTGCACCGATCAATCTCGGAAGTCGCTGCGTTCCTCCCGCACCGGGTAACAGGCCCAACTTCACTTCCGGCAATCCGACGGGAGCGGTAGCAGCCGCGATTCTGTAATCACAGCACAGGGCGACTTCAAGCCCGCCACCGAAAGCAGTCCCATTGATCGCGGCAATGATCGGCTTACTGCTGGCTTCCATTTTGTGTATCGTTTCATGCAAACTCATTCCCTCAGTTGCAGCAGCACCAAATTCACTGATATCCGCTCCAGCTATAAATGCACGATGCATGCCCGTAATGACAATCGCCTTAATTCCATCATCCGCTAGCGCAGTCGTCACGCCATCATATAATCCTTGACGCACACCCGATGAGAGCGGGTTTACCGGCGGATTATCGATACTCAGTAATGCTATTTCATTGTGCTTTTCATAGTGCACAGTACCTTTCATGCTTTCCTCCAAAACAAATAACAATATTTTGTTTGAGTATAACCCAGTTGGAAAAGGGTACCCCAGGGATGCACCTCGTCAAGGACCGACTGAGCATTACAGACTGTACCAAAAAGTTTCAGGACGACTTCACTAAAAGGACCAGCCAGCAATTCCCTAATATGCGTTAGCTGATATACTGTCTTATATTCATCGTACCAACCCTTCTCATGAGCGAAGATTTATTCAGAGTAGTCTTTGACGGTTCCCTTACCGGGGAATTCGACTCTGCTACAGCCAAAAAAAGATTTGGCAAGCTATTTCACCTGGCTACACAAAGAGTAGATTTACTTTTCTCAGGTAGGGAATTCGTAATCAAGAACAACATCACTGAAGAAAAGGCGATGGAATTCATGATCAAGGTGTCGGAGGCCGGATGTGAGTGCTATGTACAGGAGATGCCCGATGAAAATGAACCTGATTACGATGAACTGCGAACGAAGGGGGAAAGGAGACTAAGATATCGGCGACCACCCAGGACAGGTGCCATGGTCCCGGACCGACGTATGCAGATTCGTCGTAAAAAAGATAAAAAATATTTCCTGGATACTAAAAAGCACCATCAGAAAGTACCCCTGGCCTTCCAGTCCTACCCCGTTATCAGTGAGGATTCCTGAAAGTTAACACCGACCTTACAGTGGTGAATAACCCGTTCAATTTTTCTGCCATGCACACTGCGATGCAGGACTTTGTGGACAGGGGGCTTCTGGCTGGTGCTATTTCAGTGATCCTGAAAGATAACAGGATTATTGACAAAAAGGCCTGGGGTTTTGCGGACACCGCGTCAAAAACTGAAATCCATGACAATACGATTTTTCGCATCTTTTCAAATACCAAAATCATCACCTCCGTTGCCGCCATGACCCTGTATGAAGATGGCAAGTTCTCGCTGGATGACCCTGTGGAAAAGTATCTGCCACAGTTCAAAAATATCAGGGTTCTCAAAAAAGGGGCAACAGACCCAGCGGAAACAGAAGGCCTCCAGACGCTACCAACTATAAGGCAGCTAATGTCGCACCAGGCAGGAATCTCATATGGTATATTTTCAGAGTCACCGGTAGATACACTGTACAACGAATGTGAGATTCTTGACCCCCATTCAACCCTGTCAGAAATGGTGGACAAGCTTGCCCGGTTGCCGCTTGCCTTTCAGCCAGGAACACGTTTTCAGTACAGCATTTCAACCGATGTACTTGCTCGCCTTGTGGAGATATGGTCCGGCGGACCGTTCGATAAATATCTCAGCGAAAATATTTTTGTTCCCCTTGGCATGGCGGATACTGGCTTCCATGTGCCTGAAATAGAACATGGGCGACTGGCGACCAACTATGTACCGAAGAACCCACTGGACCCAATGAGCCCGGGTCTGGCCGTTGCACCGGAAGATATTCTCGGTGGCTTCCTCAAACCCAAAGCACTCTGTTCCGGGGGTGCCGGCCTGGTTTCAACCATCGCAGACTACACGAGGTTTATTCAAATGCTGGTAAGTGAGGGTAACCTGGGTAATGTACAGCTACTGAAACCTGAAACGGTCGCGCTGATGCATACAAACCAGCTTCCAGAAGGAATAGAGGTACAGTGCCCTGCTGACTGGTTTATGCCAAACACTGTATTCGGACTAGGCCTGGCAATTAAGAGGGCACCACTGGAAGGCGAACCAGTTGAAGCAATCGATGAGTTTCACTGGGGTGGACTGGCAGGCACACATACCTGGATCTCTCCAAGGGCTGGAATAGCAGCGCTAATTTTTACCCAGAGATTTCCCGGCTTCCACCATGAATTCAGCCATGAATTCAAACGACAGGTGTACAAGGCAGTCGGCTGATCCGGATAGCGGTCACCCCCCGGGTTTGCTTCTTTGTGGCTGCTGCCTGCGCTGGTGTTGACCAGGGGGAGGTCTCTGCTGAGGCCTGTCCATGTTTCGTCTATGCTTTGGTCCGTTCGGTCCCCTCTCCTTCATCCGCTCCAGCGCCTTCGCTCTATCTTTCGCAGGCATCTTTTCAAATTTTTGCCGCAATTGCTCCTGACGATCCTTCGGCAGCTTATTGAACTTTCCAAATCGTTCCTTCAATTGACGCTGTTGCAGGGGATCTAACTGTTTATAGGTTCTAAGCTTTTGGGTAAGGTCCTGGCGTTTTTCGGGCGTCAATGCCTGCCAGCGCTCATATCGATCTGACATGGACCTGCGCTGCTCAGCATCCATGGATATCCAGCGATCGGCACCACGAGCCATATTCTCGCGTTGCTCGTCAGACAATCCATCCCATTGATTTCGATGAGGTGTGAGCGTTTGCTGTTGAGCAGGTGACAGCTCCCCCCATTCGCCCCCATAACTCGGGCAACCTGCCATCAAAGAACAGCAGGCAAGCAATACTGGTAATGTGAATGGCTTCATTGTGTCACCTGTGGCGCGTCTGGATCTTCATCGCGCGTTATCTGCACATCTACTGTTGCCATCCTCTCTTCTATCTCCTCGGGCCCCATCAATTCACCTTCTTCTTCCACCATGCTGCCCAGGTATTCCAGGAATTCCATACTGGGGGTCGATACTTCCTCCGCCGACACAAACGGCCCCAACATAGCGCATATCACCAGGCTAACCTCCCTAACCCGCATTCGGCTCTTCTTCCATAACAAGCCAGGCAACAAATTCCATGTCTGACAGCAAATCCATATTTTGTGCTGCCAGTTGTGCATCCTCACCACCGTAAACTGGTAATTCAGGCACTGTTGAACGCATACTCCAGATACCCACTGCGAGCACAAGGGAGGCAGCCATCGCTGTGGCAGCCATTGCTGTGGCAGGCATTCCTGCGGCAGCCGGTGCTGTGGTCAACCATGGGCCTTTAAGGAATAGTACCGGACGATCCATTTCGGCAACGGCAGCCCGCCTTGCAGCAGCGAGGCGGAGATGGATATCTTCACCTAACTCAGATACGTCCTCATCAAGTGCCTGTTTTGCAAGGGAAATAAGTTTAGCATCCTGGTCACTGCTCATGATCATCCCCCAACACTTCTCTTAAGGTGTGCACGGCACGACTGTAGTGCGTCTTAACACTCCCTTCAGAACAATTCATTGCGCGAGCCGTATCCTGCACGCTCAGCCCTTCCCAGACTCGCAACAGAAAAGCTTCCCGCTGCCTCCCTGGCAGTACCTCAATGGCCTTACCTAGTTTTTCGGAAGTAGCCTGCATCTGAACCTGAAAAGCTGGCTCCACAGCATAACCAGCCGGAGCCTGGAGAATAGGGTCCGCCCCATCTTCCTCACTGTTCGGTAGACGAAAGAAGCCCATTATCCTGTTACGAATCACTGCACGACGATGAAAGTCGGTAATTCTATTTCTAAGTATCCGATAGAATAGCGGCTTCCACTCGGACTCATTCTTTGCGCTGTATCTGCGCACCAGAGTCATCATGCTGTCTTGAACGATATCCATTGCCTCATCCACATCTTTTACAGCCAGGTTTGCTATGTGAAACGCCTTCTTTTCGACGCCACTTAGAAATCGATTCATGGCTGCGGCGTCTGACACGATTCTTCAACTGCTAGAGTGTACTTCCTTATTGTACCCTCACAACATCCTGTACGCAGGCAGGGTTGATTACGCGAACCAATCACCCGTTTCACGACATATTTACTAATAACGCATGAAACAGTCTTTGGTTGACAAATGACTACAATTTCCAGGCACTCTAACCAGCCAAAATGGCCTTGTTGCAATACCTTTCACTTGGCTAAATACTTGTGGCTTCATCAATAGGGGTAGAAACACGCCTATAATCCAGCCGCGCCGGCAACTTAAAAACAAGGGGCAAAACTCATGATTAACCCAGGGACAGCTGAATGGCTGAATCTAGTCGAAGAAGAAATCATTGATGCACAGAGACCCATCATTGACCCGCATCATCACCTGTGGAAACAGCCTGCCGGTAGTGACTACCTGCTGGAAAACCTCTGGGAGGACACGGGTTCCGGGCACAATGTCGTTAAAACAGTATTTGTTGAATGCTTCGCCGAATACCGAACCGAGGGTCCAAACCATCTCAAATCACTGGGCGAAACAGAATTTGTAGCCGAGCAGGCAGATGCAAGTGAGGCTGATAATGGCAATGCAACGATTGCCGCAATCGTCGGGCATACAAACCTCACACGCGGTGAGCAGACCCGCGAGCCCCTGGAGGCACATATTGAACTTGGCAGGGGTAAGTTTCGCGGTGTACGCCACGCAGGGGCAAGGGATCCTCACCCGGAAGCGCTCATGATTGCAGGTCGTGGACCAGAAGGTTTATATCAAATGGCTGAATTCAGAGAAGGCCTGAAGGTGCTTGCGGATATGGGGCTTACATACGATACCTGGCACTATCATCACCAGAACAGGGATTTTGCTGATCTGGCGCGTGCCTGCCCTGATACACAGATGATCCTTGATCACTTTGGCACTCCCCTCGGTGTCGGACCATACGAAGGTCAGCGTGAAGAGATTTTTGAACAATGGAAGAAGGACATCGCTGAGATAGCCCGGTGCGAAAACGTGGTCGCCAAAATTGGTGGTCTTGCAATGCCGGATAATGGCTTCGGATGGCATAACAGGGACACACCTGCTACATCGGATGAATTTGTTTCAGCTCAGAAAAGGTATTACCTGCACACTATTGAGTGTTTCGGTCCGGACCGCTGTATGATGGAAAGTAACTTCCCGGTGGACAAATATTCAATTTCCTACCCGGTCTTGTACAACGGCCTGAAGAAAATTGTTGCAGATTTTTCAGAAGATGAAAAAGATGCAATGTTCTATGGAACAGCTGCCAGGGTCTACAGCATTGACTAACTGTTCTTGTCCATTTTCCAACTTCGGGTTGGCTAGCGAATATATTTCATGAAGGCGGCAGATAAATGTTGTTAACATGTTGTCAAAGTTTGAGAAGCTTTTACCAGTGTACAGTTTGTACCTGATGCTAATGTTGTGTCGTGATATATAGCAAAATTTACCCTTTTACGGACAGGACTCACCGGGGACTGGTTTGAGTATTTTTCCACGCAGATTATTTACCCAGAATACCGTGCCGCCCGCAACAGCCACTGGCAGGAGAATCAGGTTGGCTAAAGGAATCGCCAGGAGAAGATAGACAGGCGTACCAAACAGGACAGTTTGCAATCGCGATCGCCCGAGTCCCCGCCTGAGGTCTGAAAAGCCAATCTCATTGTTATCTGCCGCATAGTCCGTATATTGAATCGCCATCATCCAGGCACCGAACAGCAACCAGAGTACAGGTGCCGCGGTATTGACAAGTGGGACAATGCTGACCAACAGCAAACCGGCTAGCCTGGGCAGAAAATAAACCAGTTTCGAAATCTCACGTGCAAAGGCTCTTGGTATAATCAACCAGATAGAAGTTGTAGATGCCGGTATCTTTCCCACCAGGTGCTCTTCTACTTTAATTGACAGCAAGGCATTAAAGGGAGAGGCAATAATATTGGCGATGATCGTAAACAGATAAAACAACAGGAACGCAACAATCAACACCGCAAGCAGCTTGATCAACCATGACAGGAAAGACATCCACTCAGGCAATATCCCCATAAGACCATCAACCCAATAGTCAAATTGCGACACGCTGACGGTTATTAACAGCACCAAAACGAAAATATTGATAACAGTGGGGACTATGATGTATCGCCGTAAACCAGGTTTTCGAACGAGCTTAAAACCCTCAATAAAACAATCGATACCATTCATTACTCACGCCCTTTGCAGCATATAGTCCTTGATGGGCAGAATTCGAATTCGCCGACCAGTAATTTTATACAGCGCGTTACAAACAGCAGGGGCAACAGGTGGTGTAGCTGGCTCGCCCAGGCCTCCCCATTTGTCGCCACCGGAAAGGGCAAAGTGTGTTTCGATCACTGGAGCCTCTGCCATGGCTACTATCCTGTAGGTGTCCAGGTTGTCTTCAAGTACGACTCCATTTTCAACAGTAAGCTTACCGTACAGCGCTGCAGTTAGTCCGTACATGATGGCACTCTCAACCTGCATCTCCGCAGTTAAAGGGTTTACCAAATTGCCACAATCCACGACGCTGACAATGCGTTCAATCTTTAGCTCACCCTTATCAGAGACAGTAACCTCAGCCACCTGCCCGCAAATAGTGCCAAAACTTTCATGAATCGCAACTCCCTGTGCCGTACCCCTGGGCAGATTTTGCTTACCCCAGCCAGATTCCTTCTCCAGCACTTCAAGGACATTTAGCAGATCGGGCCTGTCAGGCAAGTGCTTTCGCCTGAACGCAATTGGATCCATACGGGAAGAGAGGGCCATTTCATCTACGAAACACTCCATCGCGTAGGCATTTTGCGAATGGCCTACGGAACGCCACCACCAACTCGTAAGGTGAGTGTTTTTTGCTGTATGGCTTATTTTCTTGTGCTTAACCTCGTAGGGCATATCAACTAGCCCAGAAACTGAACTGCTATCAACCTCCTTACTGGCACGGCCTTGATCCGCCAATATTGAGTGGGTAACCGAATGGTTTGAATAAGCAATCAGATTCTTGTCGAGATCAAAGCCCGCTTTGAATCTCATGGCAGCCATTGGTCTGTAATGCCCGCCGCGCATATCCTCTTCCCGGGACCAGATCATCTGGACTGGTTTACCGATCTCCTTAGCGATATGAACCGCTTCTTCGACATAGTCAGTGCTGCTGCGACGGCCAAACCCACCACCCAGGAAGCAATTATGTATATAGACATTCTCCGGCAGCTGTCCGGTAATTTCTGCGGTAACCGCCAAAGCAGATTCGGGAAACTGAGTACCTAACCACACATCAACCCGGTCCTCCTGTACATGTACCGTACAATTAAGCGGTTCCATGCAGGCATGAGCCAGATACGGCACCACATAGTCCGATTCAAAGGATTTCTCTGCGTCATCCATCGCGCCGGCAACATCGCCGAATTCCTTAAGCACCTTGCCTTCCTTTTCGAGTTCAGCAACAAATTCACGCTTAAATGTCTCGGAATAGGCCTTCTCTCCGGAGCCAAGAACCCACTGAACTGGCATCGCTTCAACAGCAGTTTTTGCCTGCCAGTAGTTTTCCGCGACTATCGCAACTGAACGTTTCATTCGAACGGACTTGAGCACACCAGCCCGGTTTCTAACTGCATTAAATCGAACACTGCGAACCTCACCACCGAGAACCGGGCAATGTACTACTGCTGCATACACCATACCGGGAAGGCGAATATCCATACCAAAGGTTGCCGTACCATCCACCTTGGCAGGCACATCCAAACGGGGTGTTGGCAGTCCTAGTAGGTTGAATTCTTCTGGTGTTTTTATCCTGACACCGGCGACACTGACTTTTGCCGCAGCAGCTGCGATTGCTCCATAATTAGTCGAACGCTCACTGCCCTTGTGATAAATCCTGCCATAGTCTGCATAGCATTCATCCGGGCTAACCAGCCATTGCTCAGCGGCAGCCTTGATCAGTCGTTCTCTTGCTTCAGCCCCGGCCTGCTGTAGATATTCGCGTGATCTGCGCACCGCTCGACTCCCACCCGTGTTCGTCCGCCTGTAGACACGATCCTGCCGAATACTGCGGTTCGTATCAGCATATTCAGCGCGGACATTTCTCCAATCCGCTTCCAGCTCTTCTGCAACAATCATAGGCATGGAGGTGAAAACACCCTGCCCCATTTCAGCCTGCGCTACACGGATAGTAATGGTGTCATCAGCATCAATCGCAAGCCAGGCATTGATCTCTTCCCCCGACTCGGAATAGTGCTCGAATGGGCGAGCCTTGGAGAACGCTGGCAGATGAAAGGCTAGTAGCAGTCCGCCCGTAGCAGTCGCGGTGGATTTGATAAGGGTGCGACGAGATAACTTATTGTCCATAAGGGGTTTCACTAATCAGCACCTCTTTCCTGTGCCACCCGGTGAATCGCCTTGCGAATTCTTTTGTAGGTACCGCAGCGACAGATATTGGTCATCGCCTGGTTAATCTCCTCATCAGTCGGATTGGCAGTATCGTTGAGGAGAGCCACCGCAGACAGGATCTGCCCGGACTGGCAATAGCCGCACTGTGGAACATCCTCTTCAATCCAGGCTTTCTGAACCGGGTGGTCAGAGTCTATGGACAACCCCTCTATGGTAACGATATTAAACTTCGCTGCCTGGGATACTGACGTTGAACAGGATTTGGTTGCTTGTCCGTTCATCAATACAGTACAGGCTCCGCACTGGGAAATACCACAACCATATTTTGTCCCTGTCATATTCAGATTGTCACGTAAAACCCATAGCAAAGGTGTACTAGGATCCACATCCACTTCCACATCTTCGCCGTTGATCTGCAAACTGATCATTACTTCTCCCACTGCCCAAACTGAATTGATATTAGCGGATACCTTCCTAATTAGCACACTGATATGGGTCTTTGTACCAGCGATCATAGCGCAAGGTCGCTGCCTGTGGAGGTTGAGAGGATCAGCCGCAAGCTAACGCAGCATTAGGAGTCTGCCATCGACATGGGCGGGAGCGGGTATTCCAAGAAAATCTGCCAGCGTGGTGGCAATATCCACGCTGTGAGCCATCTCACCTGATACACCAGGTGGAATTGCCTTCCCGTAAAAAATTAGTGGGATATCTCTATCAAAATCATAGGGGGTACCGTGACTGGCTCCTTTTCTTGTGAGAAAACATGAAGGCTCGAGCTGAAGAAAAAGATCACCTCCCTTTCCCTCCACATAAGAATTACGATAGAGCCTCGCAACCTCACTGTCGTCCCCCATGACATCCTTAAGGGTCCAGGCCCGCTTTACATATAGCTGATCTTCCAGCAGCACCTTTATCCCCACTATAACATCGTTAGGTTCTATCCCTCGCTCTCTGGCATAGGATGAATTGACACTGATACTGTAGGCGCTATTTTTTACAAGGCTGGCTGGATTACCGAAAGGAAAGGTGAAGTTCCGGTAAAGGTACCAATACATTTTGGCACCCAGAATGTACTGACTCGCCCGGCCGGAAGCAACAGGGCATTGTAATCTGTCATTTTCAATGCTCCATTCGGGTATTTCCGCTACGCCGTGATCCGAAGAAAGTGCGACAACATAGTTGCCTTTCCCGACTGCTTCATCCAAAAAGGCAAGAAATTTCCCCAGCATCAGGTCGACATTCTTCAAAGCATCGTCAGATTCCGCACTGAAGGGACCGTACAGGTGCCCAATACTGTCAGAGGCTGATAATGCAACTGCCAACAGATCAATACTGCCGCGCTGACCAAGGCTTTCGCACTCAACTACTAGGCGGGCGAGATCTAGGGAAGCGGTATCCACGAAAGGTGAATGGTAAACCTGATCGGCTATTTCTTGCAGAGCACCTCGCCTGATGGGATGGCCGCTTGTACGACCAAACTCATCGCTCTCTCCCGAAAAGTCATCCTCCCTGAGGTTGCCAGGCGCATGCTCCCAGTACTCTGGCAATCTGGATAGAAAACCATCCTGCAACGGTTCACTCCCGTTAAAGTCCCGAATGTACCCGGGCAACTGGTCAAGGTAGTAGCGACTGGACGTAAAAAGCCCCTGGGATGAATCAAACCAATAAACACCGTCTGCGTCATGGCCACCCAGGATAATTGCTGAACGATCTTTGCCTCCAACTGCAAAAACCCTGGAGTTCTTGTTTGCTGCCTTTAGCCAGTCTCCCAGGGCCGTCACAAGAAGATTTTTCGGGGAGCGATTTGATTCGGCGCCGAATACACGGTTGGCAGTGTCGTCATCGTCAACACAATAGCGACTTTCCCAGGATTGCCGGTCAATATAGCGGTTACCGGGAAT
>Ga0187833_10000487_pt1 | contig 45755 bp, 45 predicted proteins | sample ETNtaG_37_FD_167968 | JGI IMG/M metagenome (GOLD analysis project Ga0187833, IMG submission 167968) | Marine microbial and viral communities from oxygen minimum zone, Eastern Pacific Ocean - ETNP2014_SV_400_PacBio MetaG (Illumina Assembly) | ecosystem: Environmental > Aquatic > Marine > Hypoxic...
CGAACCACGCGCCGCGTCGACCGTGGACGGGGGCGCAACACAGGGAGATCGTTTTCGGGTGACTTCACTTCCCTTTGTTCGCTGAACGTCTGCTCGATCTCCAAGTTCTTCATGACGGCGTCCATGAGTTCGGCCAAGCCTTCACGACCGGCAGCCGAGATGCTCAGCGTCTCAGTTCCACTCTCCTCCGACAGATCGGACGAGAGACCATCTATGCGCTCTCTGACCTCCGGTATATCGATCTTATTGAGAGCGACGATCTGCGATTTGTCCATGAGCTCGGCGTCGAACAGACTGAGCTCGTTGTTGATCTCGCGATACTGCTCCAGCGGATCGTCCAGCGAGCCGTCGATGACGTGCACCAAGATGCGAGTCCGTTCGATATGTCGTAGGAAGTCATGTCCGAGTCCGACGCCAGCATGAGCGCCTTCGATCAGCCCGGGAATGTCCACCAGCACCACATCTTTACCGCGATGTTCGACTACGCCCAGCGCTGCTTCCAGCGTCGTGAACGGGTAGTCAGCTACCTTCGGCCTTGCGGCGGTCAGCGCCGACAGCAGACTCGACTTCCCCGCGTTTGGAGCGCCGATGATGCCCACGTCGGCCAGGAGTTTCAGCTCGAGCCGGACGTCGAATTCGTCCCCCATCTCGCCGGTTTGTGCCAATACCGGGAACCGATTCGTCGGTGACGCGTAACGGGCATTACCGGCGCCGCCACGACCGCCCTCGGCGATCAACACGCAATCGCCATCTTGATCCAAGTCCGCAATCAACGTAGGAGGCTGGCTGTCGGACCACACTTGCGTACCAACCGGAACCGGCAACTCCACGTTGTCGCCCTTCTTCCCGTGGCGGAGACCGCCCTCGCCGTTGCTTCCATTGCCTCCGGCAAAGATACGTCTGTAGCGATAAGCCAAGAGTGTGTTGACGTTCGAGTCACAGACGAGATAGACGCTTCCGCCGTCGCCTCCCGTGCCGCCGTCGGGCCCTCCGCGGGGCACGTACTTCTCGTGCCGTCCGCTGATGGCTCCGTTTCCCCCCTTACCGCTTTTTATGTGGATAACAACTCGATCAATCATGTCTTATCCGGTGGTCAGTAACAGTAATAACGAAGCGAATAACAGGGATAGAAGTGACTGGCAGGCTGTGGACTCTCGGGCATTGTAGCACGGCCCGATGAGGAGAGAGCGGTTATAAGTGCCGGGACCGATCAAGGCGACCGAAGAATCGTTAAATCTGCATCATACTTGAACAAATGTTGTCCACATGCAAAAGGACTTTCCCCCGAAATCATGCCACTTATCCCCATACGCTAGGCACGAAGGTTGATTCTAAGTCTATTCGAAATATGAGACGAATAGTAGCGTTGGAACAAAGGAATCTGCGGCTGCACAGAGGGCTTCCGAAAGGGTCACCGGGTTATTCGAATTCGCGTCAGGGTCGAGCTCGACGGTCAGGATGCGGCCAAGGCCTCGCGGATGTTGGCCACCTGTCGTCTGAGAGCTGAGTCGACGCCGAGTTGCACCGCGATGCGGTCGCACCCGTGCCCTACGGTCGTATGGTCCTTGCCGCCGAGTACTCGACCGATAGCCGTGAGGCGAAGCTTGGCGTCTTCGCGAAGGAGATACATGGCGACGTGCCTGGCGAGCGCCGTCTTCTTGTCGCGCTTCCGTCCCGCCAGGGCGTCGATGCCCATCCCGAAGTGCGCTGCGACCGTGTCCAGCACAAGGTCGGGAGGCGCTTCTCGCGTCGTAAGCGAGTCGACCATGTCGTCGATGGCTCGCGTAACCAAGTCGACATCGATCGGGCTGTCCGTGGCGTGTGCAAGGGCGATGACCCGGTTGAGGCTGCCCTCCAACTCGCGCACGTTGTCGTACACGCGCTCGGCAAGCAGCTCAAGCACCGATTCCGGGACATCGTGGCCGGCCTGCTCCGCCTTCACCTTGAGGATCGCCAATCGCGTCTCGATGGCGGGCGGTTGCATGTCGACGACCAGCCCACCGGTGAGGCGGGACTGGATTCGGTCCTCCAGAAGCCGCAGCGCGCTCACGGGCCGGTCGCTTGTCACGACGATCTGCCGGTTGGCCATGTGAAGGGCGTTGAAGGTGTGAAAGAACCCTTCCTGCGTCTGCTCCTTGCCGATCAAGAACTGAATGTCGTCCAGAAGGAGCATGTCGGCGTTGCGATAGTGGTCGCGGAACTCTTCGGTCGTGCCCTCGCGGATGGCTTTGATGTAGTCGTTGGTGAACTTTTCGTTTGTCGCGTAGATTACCGAGAGGCCCATGGCAACTGCGCGGTGGCCGATCGCGTGCAGCAGATGCGTCTTGCCCAGCCCAACCCCGGAGTACATCACCAACGGGTTGTAGGTGGAACCGGGTTTGGCGGCGACGGCCTCTGCCGCTGCATGCGCGAGCTCGTTGGACCTGCCGACGACGAATCGGTCGAATGTGTACCTGGCGTTCAGCTTGATCAGACGGGTGTAAGGCGGCCATTCGAACTGAGCCGGCTCAGTCGACGCCGGAGCCGCATCACGGGCTGGCGTTGGCGGAGCGGGAACTCGGTCTTCGGCGACACTGGATCCGCCAGACGACATCGAGACCCGAAAGCTCACGTTGACCGGCTCGTTGAGGACGTGTTCGATCGTCTCCGAAATAAGGGAGAACATTCGCTGTTCCAGCGCTTCGAGCACGAACGCGTTCGGCGCACCGATGACGAACTCCCCGTCACGGAGAGATACGCCAACTGTATGCTTAAGCCAGGTCTCGTAATTTGCCCGGGTCACCCTGAGTTGCAGCTCGCCCAATGCCGCATCCCAGACGCTCCGAGGGTCTATGACGGTGGTTGTCATCGCTTGGCCTCATCCTGCGATCACAACCTTAGCATGCGCATTCAACGGCGATGCAAGGTAGGCGGAAAGAGAAATCGACGACTGTTGTTGCGCGAATTCCCTTGCATTTCTCAAAAGGTCAATTTCGGCGAATCCGGCTCTGAAAACTCCACACTCGACCCCGCACGGCGCTCGGTTGTGAAGCCCCCGAACCGGTCTGCTACGGCCCCGCGAAATCATCCGCGGACGACGCCATGCACATGAGCGATAGACCCCCCGGCATGACTGGTGAAACGCCGATGTTGGCGACACCTGATTTCTCAGCGGCAAGGGTCGAGAAATTGGCGCGGCGAATGACCGGGTCAATTTGACCTCCGTGAATCGGGTCGTCAGATGCGATCTCGTCCGACCCTATTCCGGTCGCTCGCGCAGCGTGATTTGCCCGGAAAGTTCGCGTCCCTGCCGGACGACAAGGACGTCGACCGTCTCGCCGGGACCGTGCGCGATCAGGAACTTCGACAGCTCGCCCGTGTTTCGGATGGGTTCGCCGCCAAGCTCGACGATGATGTCTTCGCTGAGCAGACCGGCTTCGGCGGCCGCAGTGCCGTCGATGACGAACGCGATGACGATGCCTTCGGTCAAGTCGACGCCGAGCTGGTTGGCTATGGCGGGCGTGAGGTTGACCGGCCGGATTCCCAGGAACCCGCGGCTCACGTAGCCTCGTTCCAGCAACTGCATGGCGACTTCTTTGGCGTCATCGATGTTGATTGCGAATCCGATGCCGCGGCCCTCTTGGATAATCGCGGTGTTGATGCCGATGACCTCGGCCCGGTCGTTCGCAAGCGGGCCTCCGCTGTTGCCGGGATTGATCGAGGCGTCGGTCTGGATCAGGTCGACCATCGTGGTCTGAGCGTCGGTGTTGATCGTTCGGCCCAGGGCGCTGACCACGCCCTTGCTGACGGTCGGACCGCCAATGAGCCCGAGAGCGTGCCCGATGGCGATGACGTCCTGGCCGACCTCGAGATCGGCCGAGACTCCGAGTCTGGCGGGCATCAAGCCCTCTGCCGAAATGTGGATCACTGCCAGGTCGGTGATCTGGTCCCTGCCGACGACGGTGGCTGGATAGCTTTCACCGTTGCTGAGCGTAACCGTGATCTTCTGCGCGCTGTCCACGACGTGGTTGTTCGTAAGGATGTGACCTTCGAGGTCGAGGACCACTCCGGTGCCAACGCCGGTGGGCGGTGTAGGCGAGTTCGAGAACGCCATCCCAGCGACCTCGGTGACGATCTGGACCGTGGACGGCGTCAACAGCTTGACCACCTCGACGGTCGGAAGCGACTCATCGGCAGCGGTCAGCGAAACCATGGCGGCGCCGGCGTCGTCGTTGTCGTTTCCCGCGCCTTCAACGACTTCGGGAGCTTCAGCGATGTCTTCGGCTGCTGGTTCCGCCGTCGGCTCGGCCTGGGCTATGGCCGTCGGCGAAGGTTCTGCCGTTGGGGCTGTTGCAGGCGACGGCGCCGCGACTGGAGCTGGCGCTGCAACGGGCGCGGGGGCCGCTGTTGCCGGAGCCGGGTTCGCCGCGGCAGGCGCCGCTGGTGCAGGAGCCGGTGACGGTTGCGGCAGCGACGGAGCGATTGCAGGCGCAAGCGGCGCGGTCGGTGCGGGCGCTAGCACTGCGGGAATGACCGCTGTCGTCGTCGCGGGTGACGAGTTCACGGCGACAGGAACCGGCGGCGAATCTCCGGCGTCCGATCCAAGGTCGCATGCGCTCAGGACGAACATGGATACCAATAAGATAGAGAATATTGCGATGATACGAGCGTGCTTACTCACGAGAAAAGACCTCCGTCATTTGAGCAACGCCAGAGGTTGGTGTAGGTCGGCCGTCTCTGACGGTTGTGTCCGGCATCGGACGGAGACTCGGACACGACTCGAACGAGTCTCCAGGGTAATGAGATGGCCAAAGGCCCCCGAACGTTTCAAGATAGATAACGGCGGAGGCCGAGGGGCGTTAGTGAATCGAGGCTAGGCCACGCAGAATTGGCGAAGCTCGTTGATGAGGAAGTCCGGATTTTCGGACGAAATCGGGTGGCCTGATTCGGGCACCTCGATGAACGTGAGGCTGGGCTGCGTCTCCCTCATCCGAGCCTGAATCTCAGCGGAAAGGAAATCGCTCTCCGAGCCTTTCAGCTCCAGGATCGGGCAGCGTATCTTGCCCCACTGCTCCCAGAGATGCGGAACCTCGCGGACGCCGAATCCGCCGTTGATCCAGAATATCTCGGAGTCCTGTTTCAGCACGTATTTGCCGGCATAGTTGAGCCGCAGGGTGTGTCGAGCGGAATTTCGAACGATCTCCTCTGCGGGCCTCGGATTCGCGGCGCGCTGCTGATCGACATATTCGTCGATGCTGTTCCAACCCAGCCGCCTGCCGCCGATGCCGACGATCTGATTCTTGGCGGATAGGACGCTCATCTCGGGGCCGTAATCGAGGCAGATGAAATGCTTCAAGTGATCCGAATGGGAGCCCGCGTACGAGATACCGTTGCGTGCGCCCAGCGAGGCGCCGACGAAGTCGTAGGGCGTAATGCCGATCTTCTCGGCGAACACCGCCAAATCGGACGCGAACGCGGTTACGGCGTAACCATCCTCGGTGTGGTCTGAGTCCCCGTGCCCGCGCTGATCGAGAGCGATGACACGAAACTCGTCGCGGAGCTCACGCGCGACGTGGTCCCAGTTGTGGGCGTGACCGCCCTGGCCGTGCGCCAGCAGCAGGTTCCGATTTGACGATCCTCCCCAATCCAGGTAGTGGATATTGAGGCCATTTACCTCGACATTGTGGTCGGTGGGCGGAGTGTTGTTGGGCATTCTAGACACCTCGTGTTCGGGATTTTGCGGTGACCGCGGGCGTCTATCGTACCAGGAACCGCGAGCGGCGAACACCGCTGTTGTCGACAAGCTTCGCGACTGGAATCGGATCAAAAACAAACCCCTTCCTGATCACAGAAAGGGGTTCACTGTCGATGGCAGTTCCAGAGCGCTGACATCGGGAAATGCCACGTCAGCAGTTCAAGTTGGTGGAATGCGAAAGAACCTAGCGGCGGCGCCTTCGGCGCATTCGGCGCAGGCTGCGTTGCTTGTCTAGGCGTGCCTGTTCGCCCTTCGTCCGGAAGAATCGGCGGTTTCTCAATTCGCGAAGAATCCCGGATCGTTGCATCGACGTTTGGAACCTCTTCAACAGGCCCTCTGGGTCTTCACCTTCTCGAAGGGTTACGAAGGACAACTGACACTCCTGTTTGCAATGCTTGTTCGAGAAGCCGACGCGGTCCAAAGGCCCACTCGAATCATCGGATACGAAACACCCAGGCACAAACCTAGGCTAAATGCACAACGCCGAGTATAGCATACCGCAGGCATGCCAACAACTTGAACAATGGTGCTGTTCGACCCTATCCGCCGACGATTGACCGTCACACCGTCGGCCCATATACTCGCGTTCAACGTAGCACGCGAGCCGGACTCGTGTTTTGGATTCTAAGAGATCGCGAAATGACTTCGTCCCAAGTGAAACCGGGGAGCAAGTATGCCGAGGCCAACGGCATTCGGCTGCATTACAATAGAGTGGTCGACCGCCGGACCGCCGCTGATCTTCATCCACGGAGTCACGTCCAACTGCAAAATCTGGGACATGATCGCGCCACATTTCATCGATCGATACAGCGTGATGGCCATCGATTTGCGAGGACACGGGCTGTCTGACAACCCTGAGAGCGGCTACGCTTGGGAGACCGACTACGCAGCCGACGTTGTCGACTTCATCGCGACCCAACTAGTCGAGCCCGCGATCGTGGTGGGCCACTCCCTGGGCGCCGTGGTCGCGGCACCCGTGGCGGTCCAGGCGGGCGAGCGTGTCCGCGCGATCGTGCTGGAAGATCCACCCTCGTTTCCGCGTGAGGGTCCGGTTGGCGTGAGTGATCATTTCAAACCGGCGTTCGCCGCCAAACGCATGCCGTTCGACCAGCGTGTTGAAGCGCTGATGGAGATGTGGGGCACCGATAGGGAGGCGGCGACGGCGCGTGCGGAGAGTTTCGAGGCGATGAGCGAACAGGTGCTTGTCGAGTTGATGGACGGCGAGACCGCGTATCGTTCCGATGATCTTCTGCCGAAAGTGTCTTGCCCGGTTCTGGCTATTCTCGGCAACCCGTCCAGGGGCGGGGCGGTGGACTGGGCAGACCGGCCGCTGTTGCAGCGTCTCTTGCGAGGCGCGGAGATCGTCGAATGGCCCGATGTCGGCCACCTTGTCCACATCGACCAGCCGGAGCGGTTCGTGGCCGAGATCGACTCGTTCTTCGAGAGATTGTCTTAGGCGACGGCCAACAGCTATAATAGGCGTCAGATTTTCACCCAAGGAGTCCGATGCCATGCCTCGTGAACTAGCCTTTTTCCGCGGCAATATAGTTCCAATATCCGAGGCACGGGTTAGCGTTATGACGCACGCGCTCCACTACGGTACCGCGGTTTTCGAGGGCATCCGGGGAAACTGGAACGAAGACCAGGGCAAGCTCTTCGTGTTCCGCATGGCCGAGCACTACGACCGGCTGCTGCAGGGATGCCGAATGCTGATGATGGACATCCCGTACACGACGGAGCAACTCTGCGCGATCACGATCGAGTTGCTGCAAAGCTGCGGCTACCGGCAGGATCTCTACATCCGCCCTCTCGCGTACAAAAGCCAGGAACTCGTCGCCAATCTGAGGCTCCAAGACCTGTCGAGCGATTTCACGCTGATCGCGGTTCCGTTCGGCGCCTACATCGACGCCGAGGGCGCCATCGACTGCACGACATCCTCGTGGAGGCGCATCGACGATACGGTCATCCCTCCGCGCGTGAAGATCTCCGGCCACTACGTCAACAGCATCCTCGCCAAAACCGAAGCCACGCTTGCCGGGTTCGACGAGGCGATCATGTTGACGCCGGCCGGTGACGTGTCCGAAGGCTCCGGCGAGAACCTGTTCATGGTTTACAAAGGCGAAATATTCACGCCGCCAGTGGCTGACAACAACCTGGTCGGCATCACCCGCGATTCCGCTATCACCCTTGCCCACGAAGAGCTCGGCATCGATGTGGTCGAGCGGCGGATTCGGCGCAGCGAGCTTTACCTGGCGGACGAGATTTTCCTGACGGGCACTGCAGCACACATCACGCCTGTGGGTTCGCTCGACAGACGCCCGATCGGAGAGGGCGGCGTCGGGCCGATCACAACCCAGATCCGCGACACCTACGTCAACCTGATAAGCGGCGCCAACCCGAAGTACCTCGACTGGTGCACGGAAGTGCCGCTGGAGGGGTAGCCTCAGCCGCCGATCGCAACCGCAACATGTTCACCTTTGCGACTGATTACTCCATCTGCGTCTTCATCGCCACGGTAGGCGTGCTCCAGATCGCGGTGTCCATCGGCAGGATCGACGGCCTCCTCTTCTTCAAACGACCGGTGCTCGCCCGCGCACTCGGCGTCGTGCTCGTCGTATTCGCGTTCGTCCTGTTTTTCAGCACCGGCCCGCGCAACGTGAACGACTTCGAGGGAGGCATGGACGCCAACGGCCAAGCGCTGTTTTTCTTCTACGGCTCGTTTTTGGCGGTCATCGTAACGTTTGCGGTCTCATCGATCGTCAACATTGCGATGAAAGGCCGTGAAGCCCCCGTCGGAGCCGGACTCGACGCGGTTAGAGACACCAACTACGTCGTCGCACTCACCCGAAGCCTGACATACTGGTGGCGGAATTGGCGCACGCAGATGAAAAGCTATTTCTTTGGCTGAACGGATTCGTGGGCACAATTCCAGCCCTCGATCGTGTAGCCGAATGGGTCGCTAGCGACTACCTGGTCCCGATCGCCATGGCGCTGTCGCTCATCGCGCTGTGGTTCATTGAACCGGTCCAGAAGATCCGCGAGCGGCATCAGATCGGCGTGTTCGTCGCCCTGACGTCGATGGCGGTGTCGAGCCTCGTCGTGTTCATCATCAACGGGCTGTACTTCCGCCCCAGACCGTTCGAGACGCTGGATGCGACGTTGCTGTTCTACCGCCCGACCGACTCCTCGTTTCCGTCCAACGCGGTGGCCGCGATGTTCGGCATCGCGTTTGGCGTGCTGGCCGTACATCGCAGATTGGGCGCCATCCTGGTTGGTGTGGCGAGCGTCTACGCGCTGAGCCGCGTCTACGCCGGAGTCCACTATCCCTCGGACGTGGTTGTGGCGGCGGCGATCGGCATCCCCGTGACGTACGCGGTCGTCAAAGGCCGAGACCTGCTCACGCCGATTCTCACGCGTGTCATCAGAGCTGCCCGGATTCTCTGCCTGGCGTAGCCGTCCGCGCTGTCGGCTGCAATGGCCCCAGCCGACGAACCTCTAGGCGCTTCGACTATTGGTGCATCCGCCATCCTCCGCCGACGTAGATCAGCTGGCCGGTCACCCATCGCGCCTGTTTCGAAGCCAGGAAGACGATCACGTCCGCCAGATCGTCGGGCTGGCCCAACCGGCCCAGCGGCGTATTCGGCGCGATCTGGGCCTTTGCCTCGGGCGTGATGTAGCCTGTTTGCGCTGGGCCCGGCGCCACGATGTTGACGGCGATCCCGTACCGGCCGAACTCGGCCGCGGCGGATCGGCTGTACGACTCAATCGCGTGTTTGCTGGCGGCGTAGCTGACGTTCGCCGTGTGCGAGTGAGCCGCATCGGTGCTCAGGTTGACGATCCGCCCACTGGACGCGCCGCGTTCGAGATGTCGATCGACGTACTCGGACATCATCAACGCGTATGCACGGGCGTTGACGTTGAAATGCGCGTCGATTTCAGCGGTGGTGACGCGACGGACGCCGCCCGGCCTGTCGTCGACTCGTGCCAGGTCGAAGGCGCGCCGGTCGCGATCTTCGTCCGGCCGACGGCCCCTCTGGGTCGGCGTATTCGAGGACCGTTGCCGGTCAGACGCTGACTTTCAGCGTGATCGACGGATCCGTGATCGACGTGGAGATGGGAACAGTCTGGGACGACGCTGGGAGGGCGATATCCGGCGCGTTGGTCGGCGAGACACTAGAGAAAGTCCCGTCGCGCTCAAGCTTCTGGTTCGCGCTGGCGGTGTCGCTTCCCGACATCGAGCTCTACGAGCAAGTGCCATAGAGCAAGCGGAGGATACCCGACCAGCAGATGTCGACGAAAAAGAGCGTCCCGACCATGTCGGGACGCTCTTTCGAGCCAGTCTCTTCGAACTTCAGCGAGTAGGTTCCGGGTGCGCCCGGAGGTCCCACCAGCGGGTTGAACAGCATGCCCGAGTGGGCTAGTTCGGTCGACGAGTGGGTTGCGCCGCCCGCAGGGCCGATCGCCACGGGATTGAAGATTATTGTCGGAGATCCAGCGGCCTGAGGCTCGACGAGAACGAAAGCTGGAGTGGTCTGTCCGTCGGGGATGAACGTGACGGTGTGCGGCGCGAAAGTGAAGTCCCAAGTCCATTTTACCGTGTCGCCTGCGTAGACCGTGAGGTCCGGTTCCTCGAGCCACATAAGGTCGGCGTTCGCGGTGCTGATTCCGGCCCGCAAGAGGTACTCGCGAGAGCCGTCGCCTAGGTCGGTGAGTTCAATGACCTTCTCGGGTCTGTCGGCGGCCATGGCCGCAATGTGCGCCGCCTTTTCGGCCTCGGCGTCCGCGTCCCAGTCGGCCTGGGTGAACGCGTAGTCAGCGTCCGCCGCCAAAACCGTGACTTCCCCGAGCATGCCCGGATGGATCAGGCATACGTATTCATACGTGCCCGCTGTGGTAAACGTAATCGATGCAGTTGTGGCGCCGCGCCGGTTGCAAAGTCCTTGGTTAGTTGTCCCGAGAGGACGACGCCGGTGCCGTCATAGTCGGAGCCTCCCGAAGGGAATGAAACCGCGGGGTTGGCCGCTAGTCTGCCATCGTCCAGAGGAAGGAAATCCGCGGGTCCTTCGGCGCCAGACAGGAAGGTTGCCGTATGCGGCTCAAAAGTATCGAATGTTCAGGTGATTGAGTCGCCTTCCCGAACCGTAATCTTCTCAGGCAGGAACTCTTCGATTTCAAAGCCTTCATTCGCGTTGTCGGCGAATCCGGCAGCAACGGCAAAGTTGGCGCCCACTGCCTGAGAGGTGTTCCCCACTCCCTGGGCGTTAGCTGTCGAACCCAACGCAAAGAGCATCGAAGCCGCCGCCGCAACAGCGACGAACGCCAGCAAATGGTAGTGTTTCTTATTGAGAGAAATAGTCCTCATCACAGTTCTTTTCACACGCTTTCCGCTTTGTATTGAACCTGCGGCAGTTTTTGACGCGACAAAGTACATGCAGAGTATTATATTGTCGAGGTTTGTAGCGGTCAACAAGATTCGACACAACTAGTTCATTCGCCGGCCGCCGTCTACGTTTATCGCTTGCCCGGTGATGTTGCGGGCGTCTTCGGATACCAGGAATGCGGCGAGTCTGCCAACGTCGTCCGGCGTCTGCTCTCGGCCCATCGGAATCGTCTCCTCGATGACCTGGTCGAACAGCTCCCGTCCGGACAAGCCCTCGATGTCAGAATCTGTGGCGCCGTACCTGGAACGCTTGCGCGCGATCGCCTGCCACATGGGCGTCCACAGCAAGCCGGGGCAGATCGCGTTGACGTTGATGTTGTGTCGAGCGAGCTGCGCGGCGTTTGACTGCGTCCAGCTCGCCACGGCGGCCTTGGACGTGCTGTAGTGGGGCAGGTCCGGGCTCCCCTGACGAGCGGCGATCGAAGCGATGTTGACGATCTTGCCGGACTGTCGCTCGATCATGTGCTCGGATACGGCTTCAGACACCATCACGACGCCGCGAACGTTGACCGCGAACACCTGGCTCCAATCGTCGTCGCTCGGCCGCTCGCGCTCCCACCACTCACCGACGCCGACGATGCCCGCGTCGTTCACAAGGATGTCGATCGTGCCGAACCGCTGAAGCACCTGCGAAACCATGTCTTGGATCGACGCCCGGTCGGTGACGTCCACCTGGATCGCGACGGATTGTCGGCCGGTCGCGGCCACGTCGTCGGCAACGGACTGAGAGCCCGCGAGGTTCATGTCGGTCACGGCAACGTCCGCTCCCTGTTCGGCCAGCACTAGGCAGATCCCCCGACCTATCCCGCTCGCTCCGCCCGTAACGACGGCGACTTTGTCCGACAGGTCTATCATCATTGGAAGCTCCTTGTCTCTCAGTCTGAAATCACGCGGGCGCCGCGCCTGTGTACGATCATACGGCACACAAGACAAACGGGGAAGATGGGACCAGAGGGAGCCGGAGGTTACGGAAAGAGCCGGGCCATCGCCTCTTTGTCCGTGCCCACCACGAGTTCGCTGCCAACGGCGATCAACGGCCTGCGAATCAGGCGCGGCTCATCGATTATCAGCGATATCATCCGCTCGTCGGTGAGCTCGTCGCGTTTGACGCCGAGTTTCCGAAAGGAAGGGCTGTTGAAAGAAAAGAAGTCTGAGACTTGCTGGTCACCTATTAAGGCGCGCAGTTCGTCCGGATCAAACGGGTCTCGGAAGAAATCTCGTTCGTCGAGTTCAACGTCTCTTTGTGAAAGCTCCGCCTTCACTTTTCGGCACGTGCTTCAACGCGTCCAGGTGTAGTAAGTTGCGTTCAACGTCATCGACTTCCCCGCGGGCTGTTTTTCCGCCCGCATCGCATCACCACTCCTCGACGCGGATTACGTTCCCGACCTCCGCGACGACGTCGAGCGCCTCGAGTTGGCTGATCGCGGTCTGCATCGCCGACTCGGACGACAAATGCGTCATGAGGACCAACTCAGCGCTCTGGGCAACCTCGTCTGTTTCTTTTTGTATCGCCGACGCGACCGAGATGTTCAGGTCGCCCAACACTTTGCCTACCTGAGCCAGTACGCCCGGACGGTCCGTGGTCGTTAGGCGAATGTAGTAGCGTGTCTCCAACTCGCTTATCGGCCTGATCGTCACGCTATCCGACAGCGCGAGATTCGAAGGGGGCACGCTGTTCCCGGCTACGTTTCGAGCGATGTCGACGATGTCTGCGACGACCGCGCTGGTCGTGGGCATCGATCCGGCGCCCGCGCCGTGGAACAGGAGCTTGCCGGTCAGGTCCGCCTGAACCTCGATGGCGTTGAGAACTCCATCGACCTTGGCCAACATCATGTCTTGGGGAACGAGGGCTGGGTGCACGCGAGCCTGCACGGCGTCGCCAACCTTGTCGGCGATTGCCAGCAGCTTGATGGCGTACCCGAGCTCGCTCGCGTGAAGGAAGTCCCTGGACGTCAATTTGGTGATGCCCTCGTGGTACACGTCGATGTCCATCACTTTGGTGCGGAAGGCCAGCGTGGCCATTACCGCCAGTTTGTATGCCGCATCAATCCCTTCGATGTCGTTGGTCGGGTCGGCCTCTGCGTAACCAAGTTCTTGAGCGTCGGCCAGGGTCGCGTCGAAATCGGCGCCCTCGTTTGCCATGCGCGTCAAGATGTAGTTGGTCGTGCCGTTGATGATCCCGTGGATGTCGATGATCTCGTTGGCCACCAGGTCGCGAAGAAGCGGTGCAATGATGGGCACTCCCGCCGCGACCGCCGCTTCGAACAAAACCTGCACGCCCTTCTCACTCGCTGCGGTCAGGATGCTCGGCCCATGTCTGGCCATGACCTCTTTGTTCGCCGTGACGATATGACGGGCCTGCGAGACGCTGCCGAGGATGTACTCGAGGGCAGGGTCCTGCCCTCCCATCAACTCTACAACGATGTCGACGTCCGGATTGTCCAGCACTTGCCGCGGGTCGGTTGTAATCAGTCCAGCGGGCAGTTGATGCGCGCGCGGCTTGGCAACGTCTCGAACCAGCACGCCTTTCAACTCGACGGCACAACCTACCAGGGCGGAGAGTTGCTCCCGTCTGTTGTCCAGAACGCTGGCCACGCCGCCGCCAACGACGCCCATGCCCAGTACACCGATGCCGATGGTGGATTTGCCCAATTTGTCCCGTCCAATCTGATCAGGTTCTGATGCTGACGGGCGGGCGCGAAGCCTCTCATCGCAAACCGATCGTTGAGGGGACGCTGCTCGCCAGGCAACCGCCCGCTAGTGGATCGGGCAGCGCTCGGTCATTATGTCAAAACCGCTGGCAACGAGTCCAGAGCGTAGGCGGATGGCAGCGTTCACCGACGCTCGACGTTTAATCGGCCGTCGTCACCGAGGGCGGCTACAGCCCGGGGAACAGTGGGGTCGGAGCAGGCGTGGGGGTGATCATCGTGTTTATGCGGAGCTCCTCGAACACCCAGCCGTATATCTCGGAGTTGAACACCGCGTAGATATCATGGTTTGCCCGCTCTTCGTTCAACCATGTTTGCAGTGCTCGGGTTTTCAGGATGTCCTGGTTTACTTCGCTGAGTGGGCGGCTCTCAGACCTCTCGGACAGCATGAAAAAGTGGAACTCTTGGGGATTGTCTAGGTTTGCCACAGGCTCGGACAATTCACCGGGCTCGAGCTCGAAGAACCTGCGGTCATAGTCCTCGAGCACTCCTTGTGGCTGCCATCCGAGCTCTCCACCAGTCTGCAAGGTTCCCGGATCGGACGAGAACTCGCGGGCAAGCGATTTGAACAACACACGCAAGAAATCCGGGCTATTGTCGATCGCCACGGCGTCCTTGAATTTGGTTTGCATTATGTCGATTTCGTCGAAGCCGCTCAGGGTCATTCGGTGCAAGTAAACCTGTTCGTCTACCGCGGGCACCGAGTCACCGATGAACTGCCTGACGAGTTCACGGAGGATGGACCTTCGCACCAGAGCTCTGTGTTCGTCCTTGCTGACTTGAGTCAAGTTGAGGTACTGGCGATATCGCTCCTCGAACTCACGATCGATCTGCGCTTCGGTCTTGCCCAGTGACTCGGCCTCGGACGGCGACATCACGTTTCGTATTTGGGCGTCGACCTGTTCGTTAGTGACCGAGATGCCAAGCCTTGGCGCTGCCTGGGTGATTATCTCGTTTTCCACGATCAACTGCAGAGCTTCGAAAACGTCGTCGCTGTTGCTGATGTTCTGACCCGTGGCCTGAAGCGTGGCCTGCCTTAGTCGCAGGAGTTTGACCATGTCGCCGCGCGTGTAGCTCACGTCGCCCACGCGGACGACTAGTTGCTTCGGTGGCAACACGAATATCATCACGTAACCAACGACGACGATGGCGGTGACGACCAACAGGGAGATGCTGATGATCACGAATGCGAGACGTCGTCTGCGTCGTTGATCTTCCGGGAGTTGCGCGGCCAGCCGGCGCCGGTCTACTCGCAGGCCGCTGGGGGCGCCGCCTCGGGCGTCTTCTACCAAATTGTACGCTCCACTGCCCTCAATACCGTGTTGTCGTCAGGCGGCCAGCCGAGCTCGAGCGCCCGCTACCGGCCGAAGCGAATGCCAACCCCTCGATGGTCCGGGCTGAAAGGTATCAGTGCCAGATGCCGAGCACGCTTTACGGCAGTGGCCAAGCCCCGTTGATGCTTGGCACACACGCCGGTCTTGCGTCGCGACTCCATCTTGTATCGATCCGTTATGAACCTGCGGAACCGGTCGGTGTCCTTGTAATCTATATACTTCACGTGGTCGACGCAAAAGGAACAGATCTTTCGGCGAGCATAGTACCTGGGCCTGCCTCGTCTGCCGCCGGCGCCGCCGCCGCCGGGCCTGCCACCGCCGCCCGGCCGTCCTCCTCCGCCGCCTGGCCTGCCGCCGGAACCTCCGCCACTGGGGCGCGCGCCTGGGGGGCCGCCTGGTCCGGGTCGAGGGCCCGACCCTCGGGGTTGGGCGTCGGGTGGAGGTTGACTTGTCATTGCATTCACCTTACAACGGATTACGTCCGTCGCGATCTAGTGGTATGTATCTCCGCGACTGTCGCGGATTACGTTTCTCAGATCGGCTCCCGTGTTATCCGAACGGGACGCCGATCGCTGGGATATTCGTTCGTTCTACCAGGGCAGGTCTTCCGCGTCGTCGGGAGGCGGAGGACCCGCTGGTGGGTCACTCTGATATCCTTGGCCGCCTTGTGGGCCGCCTTGGTCACCCCGACCACCTTGACCACCCTGTTGGTCGCCGCCACCGCCGCTCAAGAACACCACCCGATCAGCGGTGATCTCAAGGGAGGTCCGGTTCTGGCCGTCCTGGGCCTGCCACGTGCTGGTGTTCAAGCGACCTTCCACGTACACCTGTCGTCCTTTGGACAAGAACTGATTGCACTGCTCTGCGAGTTGACGCCATGCGGAAACCCGGAACCACTCCGTTTCGTCGCGCTGTTCGCCGGAAGCGGTCGTGTATCTGCGATTGGTGGCCACGCTGAAACTGGTAACCGGCACGCCACCAGACGTGTAGCGCATTTCGGGGTCGCCGCCCAGGTTGCCTATGACGAGCATTTTGTTCAGGCTCATCGTTGCGCTCCTTCTGTGAGGTTTACCGCTCGGACTCTGTGTCGGTTTCCGCCGCTGGCGCGTCCTCAGCTTCCGCCTCGGGCTCGGCCGTCTCTTCTTCAGCGACGGGTTCCTCTTCGACTTCGGCCTCGGGCTCGGCCGTCTCTTCTTCAGCGACGGGTTCCTCTTCGACTTCAGCCTCGGGCTCGGCCGTCTCTTCTTCAGCGACGGGTTCCTCTTCGACTTCGGCCTCGGGCTCGGCCGTCTCTTCTTCAGCGACGGGTTCCTCTTCGACTTCAGCCTCATCCGTCTCTTCTTCAGCTACCGGAGCCTCTTCGACTTCGGCCTCGGGCTCAGCCGTCTCTTCTTCAGCGACGGGCGCTTCTTCGGCTTCGGCTGCTGGTTCGGCATCTTCGACGGCAGCGTCAAGAGTTGCTTCGTCTGTTCCGGCAGCTTCCGCTTCGGCACGTTCCTCGGCTTCGCGCTCGGCTCGCGCCTGCATTTCGGCGCGTTCGGCGGCGTCACGCTCGGCCCTGGCCTCTACTTCGGCCTGCCTTCGCGCCTCCTTCTCAGCTTGCTCCTCAAGGGCGGCAAGCGCCTTCTTGTCCATCTTCATGACGAGATGGCGAAGGACGTCCTGCGAAGCGTTGAGCGTGCGGTCGAGCTCAATGACGCTCTCGGGACCCAGCGTGAAGCGGGCCAGGAAGTAGTTCCCCTCTTCGAAGCGCTGGATCGGGTAGGCTAGCCGGCGGACGCCCCAGTTCTCTTGATGGGAGATCGTCCCGCCTTGGTCGGCAATAAACGTGGAAAATCGATCTACTGTGGCGCTGGCCTCGGCCTCGGTTGCCTCCGGGCTGAGCACCATCACGACTTCGTAGTCGCGTATTCGTTGAAAGGTCAATCCGTTCTCCTGATGCATGTGTGAGAAATCCAGAGAATTATAGCATGGTGAATCGACGGGCTACAACGCGACTGCAACAGGCGTCGTCCCACTGTCGTTCAGGCTAGCACAACCGCGGTTGAATTGCACAGCGACGCGTAGCTTTTGCAGGCTCGACCCCCATCGATCCAGCCGCAATGATCGAACCCAGGCCGTGCCTCGTATTGTAGAATTGCACACGCGGCAACGGCATCGGCCAATGCTCCGAATCATCGCATCGTCCGACGCGGCCACGCGGTGAATCGCGCATACTCGATTAATTAGGGAGACGAACATGGCGGCCACTGCGGACACGGTAATCATCGGCGGCGGAGTGATGGGGTGCGGAATCCAGTTCAACCTCGCGAAGCGGGGAATGACCAGCACCCTGCTGCTGGAGCGGGACGTGCTCGCTTCGGGCTCGACCAGCCGCTCTCAGGCCATCCTGCGAATGCACTACTCCAACGAGGTCACCGCTACGATGGCGTTGAAGAGCCTCGACGTCTTCAGGAACTTCGAGGACGTCGTGGGCGGTCCGTCTGGCTACGTTCAGACCGGCTACTTGCTCATAGTCGGACCCGATGACCAAAAGGCAATGGCCGACAACGTGGCCATGCAAAAGCGACTAGGAATCGACACCGATGAGGTCAGTGCGTCCGACGTGAGTGAGATCGCGCCCATGGTGGCCACGTCCGAAGGCGAGGCCTTCGCCTACGAGCCGCAATCGGGTTACGCGGACGCTTACTCGGTGACGACCGGCTACGCCGCCGCCGCCAGACGATTGGGCGCGACCATTCGTGCCGGATCGCCGGTGACGAGCATCGAGATCACAGGCAACCGAGTCACAGCCGTGCTGACCGCAGACACCCGGGTCGAGACGCCCATCGCCGTGGTCGCCGCCGGACCGTGGTCGGAATCGCTTCTGGCGACGGTCGGAGTAGACGTTCCGCTCCACCCGCTCCGACAACAGGTGATCATGCTTCACCGTTCAGGAGACAGCATTTCGAACCATCCGATCATCGGCGACGTGGTGCAAGACCTGTCCGCGCGACCCGACGTCGGCAACCTGACGCTGGCTGACGGCGCGGGCGACGGATCGAAAGAAGACCCCGACACCTACAACCAGAGCGTCGACATGCCTGTCGTCGAAAAGACCTTCACCAAGCTGGTTGCGCGAGTCCCTGCCATGGAGGACGCCGTCTTCCAAGGAGGCTGGTCCGGACTGTTCACCACCACCCCTGACTGGCACCCGATCTTGGACCGCGTCGAGGGCATCGACGGCCTCTACTGCGCCATCGGATTCAGCGGTCACGGCTTCAAACTGTCGCCCATGATCGCCCTCGCGATGTCCGAGCTCATCACCGAGGGCAAGGGCGTCACCATCGACATCTCGATGCTGACCCTGAAGCGCTTCGCGGAAGGCAAACAGATGCGCTCCCGCTACGCGATGCAGGTGCTGGCGTAACGAGGTCGCGTCCGCGCCATCGACTCGACCGAACCCGTCAGTCCTCGATCTCGATGATCGCTTCGATCTCCACGGGGATGCCGTTTGGCAGGCCCGCCATGCCGACCGCCGAGCGGGCGTGTCGGCCTTTGTCGCCGAAGACCTCGACCAATAGGTCCGAGCATCCGTTGGCGACCGCTGGCTGTCCCTTGAAGTCCGGTGTGCAGTTGACCATCGACAGCAACTTGACGACCTGCTTGACCTTGCCCAAATCGCCGATCGCGCCCTTGATCCGGGCCAGGATGTTGATGCCAACGAGCCGGGCCGCCTCGTAGCCCTCCTCGGCCGTCATGTCGTCGCCGAGCTTGCCGATGGGCGTCGTTCCGTCGGCGCGGGCGGCGGGACCAAGCCCGGCCAGATACAGCAGGTTGCCGGTGCGGACGGCCGGTACGTAGTTGGCGACCGGCGACGGTGTCGGCGGCAGTTCGATCCCCAAGCTGGCCAGTCTGTCATCGATATCGGACATGCATCACCTCTCGAATTGAACGTTGGCCGCGCATCGCGGCACGAGCGAATTCTAATGCATCGCGCGGCCTTATCGCACCGTTCGTTACCCTGATATGATGTCACCACCTTGAAAGATCACCGACCAACGGAGGCTCACGATGACGTCTCAGGCGAACTCGTTCCGACTTACTGGCATCAACCACCTGACCTACACCGTCCAAGACAAAGACCGCGCGCTTCGGTTCTGGGAGGACGTTCTGGGAGTCAAGCAGATCCCGAGCCAGGTCGAATCCGATCACCTGTATTGGCTACAGCTTCCCAGCGGCGCCATGGTGCACCTCGTCGAACACGCTGACGCTCCGTCGATGCCCGCGCATCACGGCGCATTCGAGGTGGACGACATTGAGGCCGCATACGCATTCATTCGAAGCAAGGGCGTCGAGACCACTGAACTCAAAACTCGCGACGACGGCCAACGCGAATTCAAGCTGAACGACTCCGAGGGCAACCAGGTCGAGATATGCACTAAGTCCGGTTTTGGCGTCTTGGTGTAATAGAGCGAGGCTCGACCTGACGTTCGTTTTCCGACATTCCGTGGGTCGAATGATGCCGGAGGTGAGACTGCGCCTGGTATACTATGTTGATCGACGATTCGGTCGAAGAGGAGCGCGAAACTATCGCTGAAGTAACCATTTACACGGATGGCGCGTGCACGGGAAACCCCGGACCTGGCGGGTACGGCACATATCTGATCTACGGCGACCACACCAAGGACCTCAGCGGCGGCTACAGACGCACGACCAACAACCGCATGGAGTTGTTGGCTGTGATCGAAGGGCTCAAGGCGCTCAAGGATCGCTGCGACGTGACCCTGTACAGCGACTCGAAATATGTCGTCGATGCAATCAACCAGGGGTGGGCGAAGCGATGGAAGTCCAGGGGTTGGAAGCGCGGCAAGAACGAAAATGCGCTCAACCCGGACCTCTGGGACGAATTGCTCAACCAACTAGCCCGCCACGACGTCGAGACCAAGTGGGTAAAGGGCCACGCGGGCAACGAAGGCAACGAGCGAGCCGATAAGCTGGCTGTCGCTGCTGCCCACGGTGACGATTTGGCGCTCGACACTGGCTACGAGAACAGCACGTTGGCGCCGGAATCGCGGTTGTTGTGACCGCGGCTCGAGAGCGACGGCAGCCCAGAGATGAGCACTCGATCGCATCCGAACAAGGACGACCCATTCATGGCAGATAGTAGCAACGAGGAACGCCAGACACTCACACACGTCGACGAGAGTGGCAAAGCCCGAATGGTCGACGTCGGCGAGAAACTCGAGACCGATCGTGAGGCCATCGCCCGCGGCGCGATCTCGATGCAGCCTGAGACCCTGGCGCTGATCGAGTCCAATGGCTTCGAGAAGGGCGATGTCCTGGGCGTGGCCCGGTTGGCGGGAATCATGGGCGCCAAGCGCACCTCCGACCTCATACCGCTCTGCCATCCGCTGCCGCTGACCAGCGTGGTCGTCGACTTCGAACTGGACACGAGTCGGAGCTCGGTCGACATCACCGCCACGGCTCACACCACCGCGAAGACCGGCGTCGAAATGGAAGCGATGACCGCCGTCAGCGTCGCGGCGTTGACCATCTACGACATGTGCAAGGCCGTCGATCGCGGCATGCGGATCGAAGCCGTCCGCCTGGTGCGAAAGTCAGGCGGCAGAAGCGGTCTGATCGAGCTCGAGTAACCCACGGCTCATTGGGTTCACGCGACAAACCATCGGGTAACCAATCATGAGATCGATAGAGTCCATCTGCGCGACCGTCGGCGGGGACATCCCGTCCGCAACCCGGCCGTTGACCGCTCCCATCTACCAGAACTCCGTGTTCGAAGCCGAGAGTCTCGAACAGATCGACGCCATCTACGAAGGGCGCGTCGACGGCGATCTGTACTCCCGAGAGAGCAACCCCAACGTATCGATCCTCGAACGTGTAATGGCGGAGCTAGAGGGAGCGGACGATGCAGTGGCGTTCTCCTCGGGCATGGCGGCGATCGGAGGCACGCTCTTGTCGCTGGTCGACGCCGGCGACCGCATAGTCGCGGGGACTGAGCTGTACGGCGGCACGAATGTGCTTTTGCGACAGCACCTGAACCGGTTTGGCGTCGAAACTGAATTCGTCGATTTCTGCGACCTCGCCGCGGTGAGGCGTGCTTTCGATGGCCAGCCGAAACTGGCCTTGGTGGAATCGATTACGAACCCGCTATTGCGCGTGCCCGACATTGAAGCAATCAGCGAATGTGCGTCACCGGCGGGCGTCAAGTGCTGGTAGACAACACTCTGGCGACGCCGATGCTTCTGCGACCGCTGGTCTTCGGCGCCGATGTTGTGGTGCACAGCACGACGAAAAGCCTAAGCGGCCACTCGGACGTTACCGGAGGCGTTGCAGTCGCGAACTTCGAGCTCACGTCTGCGATCCACCAGTCGGCGCGAGTTTGGGGCTCTGTGCCCGACCCCTTCGCGGCATGGCTCACCGTACGCGGGATCCGGACGCTTCCGTTACGCGTGGATCGTGCCTGCGAAAACGCGATGGCCGTGGCCGATTTCTTGTCGACCCGATCCGATATACGCCACGTGCACTACCCTGGCATCCGTAGTCACCCCCAGCACGATTTGGCGCGTGCGGCGCTCGGCGGACGGTTCAGCGGGATGGTTACGTTCGACTTGGCTGACGGATTGCATGCGGCGTCCGCGTTTGTCAGAGGCTTTGAGGCAATCAAACTGGCCCCGAGCTTGGGCGAGAGGAGAACGACGATATCGCACCCGGCAAAGACCTCGCACCGTTCGCTATCGGCAGACGAGCGCGCCGAACTCGGAATCAGCGACGGCCTCATTCGGATGTCGTGCGGCATCGAGTCGGCGGCCGACATCGTAGCCGATATCGCATAAGCGCTGAGCCGATCATGACGGGCAGGGTTTCGCCAAACGTTCGGTTGAGCTGATCGTGTAACCAGTAACTCCGCGCCGTCGATTTAGGACGCATCGTCGGCCAGTGGCAATACCATTCGCAGGACCCCAATTACAATGCCGCGATTTAGCCTCGACATCCTCAAACCGCTGATCGGTCAGCGCAAAAGCAACGAGCCGCCCGGCCTTATCATTGTCGGCTTGGGCAACTCCGGTCCCGAGTACCGGAACACGCGGCACAACGCCGGGTTCTGGTGCATTGATTTGCTGGCCCGCCGTCACGGCATCAAGATGGCGCGGGGCCATCGCACGACGCATCTGGGCGAGGGTGAGATCGCGGGACAGCGAGTCGTGCTCTCGAAGCCCAGGACGTTCGTCAACCGCACCGGTCAGGCGGCGGCGTACCTGCTCGCGAGGTATCGCGTGAAGCGCGATCGCTTGCTCTTCGTTTACGACGACACAGCGCTCCCTCCGGGCAAGATCAGGCTCCGGCCCGAGGGCAGCGCCGGCGGCCACAACGGCATTAAGTCGATCATCTCATCGCTCGGCACGCAAGAGTTCGCGCGCCTCCGGATCGGCGTCGGACAACCCGAGTCGAGCGCCGGCCGAATCAACCACGTCCTTGGCGAGTTCCGCCCCGACGACAAGCGCCTGGTCGTTGACGCCATCGAGCGCGCCGCCGAAGCCATAGCGACGATCCTGACAGATGGCGTCAACGAGGCCATGAACCGGCATAATTGATGATACCTATCTCGTTCGCCGTTGAGTCACTCGCTCAGGCTCAACCGACGCATGCCTCTGGCAATCCGTGGCATTGACGAGAGCCGATCGGATTGAGCATTGCCCCGTGGCTCGTCGAACCACATAATTGCGAGAAGGTGACTAGATTGATGCTCCCTTTCCTCAAGAAGAATTGGATGGACGATATGCCCGATGACAATGGGCCTGAAGGAGACGACGCGAAGTCGGCCGAAGAAACCGCCGACAAACTCGCCTTTGGTCACCGGAAGGCGGCCGAGATCTTCGCCGTGTTCCAGGCATACGTAGAGCGGTCCGAGCGCTTTGACGAAGTACGCGAAGAGGAAACACAGTTGCATCCCAACAAATGGGTCCCAATTCTCAATGACGGCTGCGTCTGCGTGGGCGATTCCCTTCGGGAAGTTTCGGCGGAGATCAAACGTAGAGGATTCGAAGCTTCCGAGAGAAACGTGGAATTTCTAAGTACCGAACCCTCATGGATATTCTGACTGACCGATGATTCTCGAAGGCTCGATGGGAGAGTGCGACCGTACATTCCAGGTCGCCTTTTCATACCCAGGCCTCGGGTCAATGGCGAGATTGATTCTTGGTTGACACGGCACGGATGCTGCCGCAATACGCGGGCACAGGCAGAGGGCTAGTCGGATGGCATGGCGTGGCGGACAGCGAAGATGGATGAGATGACGGTCGCGACGGTCAGCGCGACGATGGGCCGCCAGAAAACGACTTCGTCTGCAGCTATGTAGCCGAAAGCGCCTATCAATGACAACACGAACACACCGCCTTCAAGCCCGCCACGAACCAAGCGCATAGCCAGATAAGTGCAAACGATCGTGCTGAGTGCAATCCAGATCCATGAGAACCAAGGGGCTGTCCATCCGACCGTCGGAACGCTGATGAGGGCGAAACCTGACCAACCGCGGGGGAACAGATCGAAGCTCAAATGGACGGCGACCCCCACAGAGAAGCCCAACACTAGCCAGCGAATCGGAAGCGACCTGATAAGCGAAGCAAGTCCGAACGCGACGAAGGGCAGCAGGAGTCCGTGCGTGACTATCGATCGATGAAGGAGCAGACTGGTTTCTTGGTCTAGATCAGGGAACTCTTTACCGATTGCGATTCCGACCAACAACGCAACAATTCCAATGATGTATTTCATCGTCGGCTACACCGTGACTCTGTGAACACGAGCGCCGTCCGCCGCGAATGCCCGGTTGTCCGCCCGCTACCGCAGCCCCATCGCTGTGGCGAACGTGTCGCGGTGTGGCGCGGACGTGCCGAACTTGAGCTCGGCGACCTTCGCTCGGCGTGTCCATAGCTGGAGGTCGTACTCTTCCATGAATCCGACGCCGCCGTGGATCTGCTGTGCGGTCAGCGTGGTCCATTTGTAAGCGTGGTTAGCCAACACCTTGGCCATCGCGATCTCTTTGTCGGCAGGCGCGCCGTCCTCCAGGCGAGTGATGGCCTGGTAAGTCGCCAGTCTCGCCGCGTCGATGGCATTGACCATGTCGGCGCAATCGTGTTGGACCGACTGGAAGCTGCCGATCGCCCTGCCGAACTGCACGCGCTGCTTCGCGTAGTCGACCGTCATCTCCATCACGCGCTGCGCGCCCCCGACGCTCTGGGCGCAATGAAAGATTGTGGACCGATCCAGCATCCGTCTGACGATCGGCCAGCCTGCGCCGGCTTCGCCCAGCACCGCGTCGTCGGACACGGTTACGTTGTCGAACGTCACCGCGAACTGCCGGTCTCGCGCGATGCTGGCCATCGGTTCGAGAGCGACCCCGGTCGCGGAAGTCTCCACCAGCAAGACAGTGACGCCGTCCTCGTCCGTAGACGAGGCGTTGGTTCGGACCGGAACGAGCAAGAGGTCTGCCGAATTCGCGTACTCGACGAACAGCTTCGCGCCGCTGATCTGATAGCCATTGCCGATGCGCTTCGCCGGAAGCGTTATGGCTTGCGCGCTGTACCTGGCGTCGTTCTCGAGGATAGCCGCGGACCCGATCAGTGCGCCGGAAGCGAGTCTCGGGATGTACACCTTGCGCTGTGTGTCAGTCCCAGCATCGAGGATCGTCAACCCGACGTCGACGACCGACGTGAACAAGGGCCCCGGGGTCATCGCGCGTCCGGTCTCTTCGAGCAGCACCGCCAGATCGGTCAACGACCCGTCCGCGCCGTCGTATTCGGCGGGGAACGGGACGCCCATCCAACCCAATCCTGCGATCTGTTCCCAGAGCTGAGGCGGATAGCCTCGGTCGTCCTGCTCCATCGCTCGCACAAGCGAGGTTGGGCACTCGCGCTCCAGAAAATCTCGGGCTGAGCTGCGGAGCATCTCCTGCGCTTCGGTTAAGGCCAAGTCCATGGTGTTGCACTCCTAGAAGCAATCTCGTAGTTTCGTGACGGCAGCAGCGACCGAATTCACGACATAAATTCCGACGGGCAACAGTTTGGTAATTGAAAGCGCCTGAGGCGCCGCTAGCGGGGCATGCCTAGGCCTCGGCGGGCGATTATGTCGCGTTGCACCTCGTTGGCGCCTCCGCCGAAACGGAGGAAGATGCCGCTGCGGTATGCCTGCTCCATCTCGCCGCCCAATCGAGCATGCGACGACTCCGGCGCGAGCTGGCCGTGCATGCCCAGCAGCTCGACACCGAAGTCGGCGATCTCCTGGATCAGGTCCGTCGCGATGATCTTCTGAGCCGAGCTCTCGTAATTCGGCACCTGGCCCTGGTCGATCATCCAGGCGGTTCGATACGAGAACAGGCGGACGACCTCGAGCTTGATGCCGAGGTCGGCGAACTGGCTCCGGATGTACGGATCCCGAGAAAGAGGCTGACCGTCCGGGACCGTTTCGTTGGCGTATTCGACCAACGAGTTCATGCGCTTGAGGAGTCCGGCGTAGCGGCCGCCGAGGCTGACCCGTTCGAAATCCAGCGCCATCGCGACGTGGTACCAGCCGCGATTCGCTTCGCCGATCAGATTCTTGCGCGGGATCCGAACGTCCTCGAAGAACACCTCGTTCGTGCGACCGTCGTCCATGCGCCAGAGTGGTCGGACGGTGATTCCAGGCGAGTCCATCGGCAGCAAAAACGCCGACAGCCCTCGGTGCTTCGGAGCGTCGACATCGGTTCGCGCGAGAAGCCAAATGTGGGACGAAAAGTGCGCCGCGCTGGTGAACATTTTTTGGCCGTTGATGACGAACTCGTCGCCGTCTTCGACCGCGCGGGTTTCAAGGCTGGCCAGGTCCGTTCCGGCGCCGGGCTCAGTGTACCCGAGCGCGAATTCGGCATCGCCGGTGAGGATCTTAGGCAGCCACTCGTCGATCTGCTCGTCGGTGCCGACGCGCATGATCGTCGGACCGACCATGTTCACGGCCGTGCTCGACGTGTACAGACCGCCAACGCGACCGATCTCCTCGGAGAAGATGTACTGGTCGATGAGCGAGCGGCCGAGGCCACCGTACTTGGTCGGCCACGGGATGCCAAGGAGACCGCGCTCGCCCAGCGCTCGCATGAAATCTTTGCCTTCGGGACCCGGTCCAACGTCGTCGTTCGACTGCATTTCGATCCGGAGCTCGGGCGTGATTAGCGACTCGATGATGTCGCGAACCTCGTCCCGCCACTCTTCTTGTTCGGGTGTGAAACGAAAGTCCATCGGAAGACCTCCGGGTCTATGCTAAATTCGGCGCGTCCTGAATCGATGCAGGTCGTTTGTCAGCTGACGGCAATGCCAATGGCTAGTTGCGTTGCACGCATCGTCCAAAGGCTGGCGCCGGGTCAGGCGGCGATTCGCAGTCCTGGTCCCGCCTTACCCATTGAATCCCTTTGTGAGGGTCAGGCGGGCTCGAACATGGGCAGAGCCACCTGGTCGTCGCCCTGGTCTTCCCAGACCAGTTTGACGCGCATCCCGCATTGGATCTCTTCGATCGGGTTGCCGACGCCAACGATGTTGGTCATGATTCGGAACCCTTCGTCCAGGTCGACGTACGCGACCGCATACGCGCCCAGGTCCTTGAATGCGGGGTGCCTGCTCTGCATGACGACGCTGAACGTGTAGACTTCGCCCTCGCCTCTTGACACGTTCCACGTCGTGTTGTCGCCGCCGCATTTGGTGCAATGGCGGCTTGGGAAGAAGATCACGTTGCTGCAATCGTCGCAAGTCTGGTAGGTGAGTTCATGTCGTTTCGTTGCATCCCAGAACGGTTGCGTGTCCTGCTCTGGGAAGTGTGGTTGAGGTCTAATTGCCTGTGATGTCATTTTCGCTGCTCCTTATGAGAGCGTTTGTTGTGATGTTCAGTTGGCCCCAAACGCTTCCCGCGCATGCAGCCGCAACGTTGATTAGTCTGCCGCCAGAATGGTGACGCCTGTCGCGTGGCGGGAGCCTAGCTGGCCTCCGTTGCCGACCGCCACCGCGAGCTTCGGATCGTTGACCTGCGAGGTTGATTCGCCTCGGAGCTGTCGCGTTGCTTCTAGCAGCAGGAAGATGCCGCGTTCGCCAGGATGGTTGGACGACAGTCCGCCGCCGTCGGTGTTCAGCGCCGGTCCGGTTGGATGGTCGAACGCCAGGTGGCCGTCTTCGACGTACGCTCCGCCTTCGCCTTTGGCGCAGAATCCCAGGTCTTCGATCATGCACATCACGGTGATGCTGAAGGAGTCGTAAGCCATCAAGACGTCGACCTCAGACGGCGATACGCCAGCGTCGGCGAACGCGCGGGGACCGGACTGAGCGCCGGCGCTCTTCGTGATGTCGCCGCCGTTCTCTCGGTATTGTGTCGCCTCGCCTGTGCCAATGATCCACACGGGTTTCTTGGCCGCGTTGGCAGCTACCTTGGGCGATGCGATGACGACCGCGCCGCCGCCGTCGGAAATCATGCAGCACTCAAGCAGGCGCAACGGCCACGCGACCATGCGCGAGTCGACCACGTCTTCGATCGACAGCTCGTTGATGCCGACGAATTCGAGGTCGGTCATCGCCTTGACGGCCTCCGGATTGCGCATCGCATGTTTGCGCGTGGCAACCGAGATCGCCGCGAATTGCTCGTTGGTGGTGCCGTATTGGTGCATGTGACGCTGTTTGACCAGGCCGTAGTTGCTGATTAGCGTCAAGCCCCAGGGCGCTTCCATGTTAGTTTGCGGATTGGGTGTCGCCGTGCCCGTGAATCCGCCGGTTCCGATGGCCCGCCGGTCCGAGTGGGCGGTGGAGCCATAGGTCAGCAGCGCTACTTCGCACTTGCCGGCAGCGATCATCATCGCCGCGTGGTTGGCGTGGAACTCATACGACGTGCCGCCGACCGAGGTCGAGTCGATGACCTTGGGCTTGATTCCCAGGTACTCTGAAATGCCAAGCCCGCCTATGCCCTGGTGGCTGCCCGTGTCGTAAACCGCATCGACGTCCGACCACGACAGTCCTGCGTCGTCCAAAGCTGCTTTTGCGGAAGCGGCCTTGATCTGGAGGGCGCTGGTGTCTTGCCCGACGACTCTGAGTGGATACTCGTGGACTCCTACGATGGCGGCCTCTCTGCGTTGAGGCATGCGTATCTCCTCTCTAATTTGGGGTGCCGCAAAGTTAGCATAAGGTCAATGTTCAGTCAACGTTGCCGAGCCATTAATTGACTCGTGGCCGCGCGCGCGATATATTGCCCCTCATGATTATCGGATTGCTGTCTGACACCCACCTGCCGAACCTAATCCGTCACCTCGATGAGCTCGGGCCCGAACCCGCCGAATTCTTCAAGAGCGTCGACCTGATACTTCATGGCGGCGACCTGACTTCGCCGACCATTTTGGACTGGCTTGAACAATTCGCGCCGGTCGTGTGTTCCACGGGAAACAACGATCCCATTCCGGACCACAGATCGGAAGAAGTTCAAACGCTGGAGATTGAGGGATGGCGCATCGGGATGATCCACAGCATGGAGGGACAGTTTCGCTCCATGTCTGACCTCCAGCGACTTTTCCCGACCACGGTGGACATCATGATCGCCGGCCACACGCACCTCGAGCGATTGGAGTACCGGGACAACGTCGCGATGATCAACAGCGGGTCGATCACTTTTCCGCGCCACAAGGAGCTGAGACTCGGGACGGTCGGCCTCCTCGAGCTCGCGCCCGGATCGCTGCGAACCGAGATCATACCCTTGGGACAATCTCCGGGTCGTCCGAACCCCGGCGAAGCCATGTCGATGGAGATCCAACTCAACGGCGCCCAGCCGAAGGTCTGCATGAACGTCCCTGGCTTCGACGAAGACGGCGTCCTGATTCGCGCCGACGACCCCGTCTGAGCTGATTTCGCCGAACGAACAACGACGCCGCATTTGCCGGCAACCCAACGTGCGTTGACCGTTATGGCAATAAACGAAACAAGTGGCGCTGGAAAATAATGTCATTCTGAGCCGCAGCCGAAGAATCTAGTCGCTGGACACGCCATTTTGCCTGAGCATCTCCAAATGCTTCTTATTCTCAGAGGCGCCCATCCCGGCACGAAACGTTGAGCACAACGTATTGGGCAAACGACCATAACGGCTTAAGCGACGCTCGAGCGTGGGCGGCCCTTCGACGAGCTCAGAGCCTGCCATGAGATTTCCGAAGGGGTGAACGGAAAGGAGCGTGGCTCCCAATGGACGGATGCTCAGCGGCACGGGAAGCGTTGAGCGCAATCTAATTAGTCGATGGCTAGCACAGCCAAGCCTGGACCTCTCTTCTCTGCATCGACAATCGACCGCAGGAGGCGGACAGAGAATGCAATACAAACAACTCGGCCGATCGGGCCTGCAAATATCCGAGATCTGCCTCGGAACAAACATGTTCGGCGATGGCTACGTCGACGACCAGCGAGTCTTCAGCGTCGTTGACGCGGCGCGTGAGCACGGCGTCAACTTCATCGACACCGCGGACGCTTACCACGCCGGCATGTCGGAACAAGTCGTTGGGCGGGCCGTGCACGAAGACCGGCACGACTTCGTCATCGCAACCAAAGGCTTCATCGCTACCGGCCCCGGTCCCAACGACGTCGGACTCTCCCGCCAGCACCTGATCCACGCAGTCGAGGACAGCCTTCGGAGGCTGGGGACCGACTACATCGACCTCTACCAGGTGCACTACTGGGACCCGAACACGCCGGTGGAAGAAACTATGCGAACGCTTGACGATATGGTCCGCCAGGGCAAAATCCGCTATTTGGGCTGCTCGAACTTCGCCGGATGGCAACTCATGCGCGCCCTGTGGGTTAGCGACAATCACGGCCTCGAGCGGTTTGAGTCCGTGCAACCGGAGTACAACTTCGCCAGGCGCGAAATCGAGATCGAGCTCTTCCCAGCTTGTCGCGACCAACAGGTTTCGGTGATCCCGTACCAGGTGTTCATGGGCGGCGTGCTGACGGGAACATACGACTCGAAGTCGCTGCCGCCCGAAGACAGCCACATGGCCTCGCGTCACGCCGCGCGGGCCAAAGACACGTACTGGAACGACTCCACGTTCGAGATGGTCGAGACGCTCAGGCAGGTCACCGCTGATCTGGATGTCAACGTCGCCCAGATCGTACTTGCGTGGACGCTTTCGAAGCCCGAGGTGACGTCCGTGATCGTCGGTTCATCCCGACCGGAACAAGTCGCGAGCAACGTCGCCGCAACCGACGTCGAGCTGCCGCCGGAAGTGCTCGATCGATTGAACGCGCTGGGGCAGTAATCGCGAGGCTCGGCGCGGGCACCGAAACCACCAATGTTGGTGCGTTCGGTGCTCTGGCCGTTGTGTTGATAAACAAATTAAGTGGGGCCGGAATAATGTGTCATTCAGAGGCCGCAGCCGAAGAATCTGGTCGCTGAACACGCTATTTTGCCTGAGCAACCCCAAACGCTTCTTATTCTCAGCACCACTCAACATGGTAATAAACGTTGGACACAACGTATCGAGCAAATGACCGTGACGGCTCAAGCGACGGTTGCGTGTAGGCGACCCTTCGACAAGCTCAGGGCGAACGTATGGGTGCGTGGCTCAAAATGGGCAGATGTTCCGCATCGTGAGGATCTTTGGGCACAACTTATTAAATGATGACCATTACGGACAAACCCTCCCGCTCGATACCGGCGTCCACACCGAGCTCGCATCGACCGCTCCCGGTGTTCTGGCCGTTCACGGCCAAACCCACCACGGACCACGGTGGGTCAAACAACTACCGGGCGGGGCCCCACCGCCCAGCCCAGGTATAGCCAAAATCCCGCAAATGCGCGATCATAGCGGAACCCAGCGCAGAAAGGAAATGCCATGCAAGTCACGCCCCACGTTTATAACATGCATATAGACGACGTTGCCGTAGCCCATCCCGGAGGCAGCAACAACTTCTTCGTCGGCGATCCGTCCGAGGAGATGATCCTGATCGACACCGGTGACCATCACCGGAAGTGGATTCAGTCGATTCTCGATTACCACGCCGAGCTCGGAAAACCGAAAATCGGCGCGATCGTCATCACCCACGGCCACGTGGACCACATCGGAGGGTTGGACCGCATCCACGAGGCGCTCGAAGCCCCCGTTCGGTGCCACCCCAAACTCGTCAAGCGACTCCAAGAGATGCTCGATAACGAAGAAGCCGTAGTTGCGTTGAAATCGCGTGAGCTGCTCAGGACAGGCGGCGGAGCAACGCTACGGGCGCTGTTCACGCCCGGCCACGAGGTCGATCACGTGTGCTACCACCTTCGCGAGGACCGGGTCATGTTCACCGGCGACACCGTCCTCGGAGCATCGTCCACATCGGTCGGCAATCTGGGCGACTACATGAAATCGCTTGAGTTGATCCAGAAGTTTCGGCACGACACCGTGTGCCCCGCTCACGGACCCGTGGTCCCGCCTCCGAAGGGCAAAGGCTTGGTTCGATGGCAGATGGAGCATCGGTTACAACGAGAGCGCCAGGTCGTCGCCGCGCTCGAAAAGGGCAACGGCTCGGTGCCCGACATCGCCCGCGACATCTACCCGAAGAACCTCAAAAAGGGTCTGTGGAGATCGGCGGAGCGCAACGTCTCGACCCACCTAGACAAGCTCGTGGATGACGGCATGGTCGACGAGGTCCCGGCCAGCTTTAAACTGAGCTAGTAGGGCGCATGAAAAACTGTTCGACAGGACCGGAGTGCTTGATGCCCGGATAGCTGCAGGAGCGTCCGAGTGGTCACGAGAAGAGTCGCAGGAGGCCGTCATGACAGCGACCCTTCCGTTTGCAGGCGGCGAAGGGATGCCGCCGGACCGACAGCTTCGAGCATTCTTGCAGGCGGTTCGAAACATGGCGATGGTTTGCGTCACCGCGAAACTCGGTGTCGCCGACTTGCTCGTCGAGGGCCAGAAGAACAGCCAAGAGCTTGCGGTTTCCATCGGCGCACACGCGGAGACCCTACACCGTCTGATGTATGCGATGGTCGCTCTCGGCTACTTCACGACGGATGACGAAGGTAAATACGGTCTTACACCGCTCTCGGAATGGCTTCGCAGCGATGTCGAAGGCTCGCTTCGACCGATGGCGATATTCACGTCAGCCAAATTCAACTGGGACACCTGGGGGAACTTTTACGAAAGTGTCATGACGGGGCAAAACCCGTTCTCGCTTGTCCACGGACAGGAGATATACGATTACTTCCTGCAACACCCGAATGATCAAGCCATTTTCAACGACATGATGGTAACCGGAGCGAATCCAGACCCCGATTTCATGCTGGACGCCTACGATTTTTCGGACATAATCAAGCTCGTGGACGTTGGCGGCGGACAGGGGCAATTGATCGGCCCGATCTTGGATCGATATCCTCATCTGACAGGCGTGCTGTTCGACATGCCGACGACGATCGAGCAAGCAAAGCTAGCCATCGAAGGTCAGCCGTGGGAAAGTCGGTGCTCGTTGGAAGTAGGCAGCTACTTCGAAACAATGCCGTCCGGGGGCCTGCGTAATAAAGTCGGTGCTCATGGACAACACCGACGAGTCCGTGGTCAAGATTCTGTCGAACTGCAGGGACGCTGTCAGTCCCGGCGGAAAGGTCATCGTCGTCGAGCGGCCACTCAGCGAACCCGTGGACGCGCTGGTCGATCTGCACATGTTCGCATTGCACGGCGGCGGGCTTCGCACTGAGGAACGTCACCGCGAGCTACAGGCTGCCGCGGGACTACGCACGGTCCGCGTAATCCCGACCGAGTCGCAATTCAGCCTGTTCGAATCCGTTCCCGCGTGAGCGTTTCGCTGAGCGAGAACTTCAGGCGTCGGAGTGATGCCTAGCCGACCCGTTCTCGATGCGCAGCGACAGTGTGATTCGTTGAGTTGCCTCGTGCTACAGCCTCGGCGGGTCTTTCTTCGCCCTTGGCACCCCCACCAACAGCACGATCGGCCCCGCGAGCAGCAGCCAGATCGCGCCGCCGAGGCCCCAGGCTCGGGCGGCGGCGCCTATGCCGAGGGGGATGAGGCTTCCGGCGATGCCTGAGATGTTCTTGACCGCGAGCGCAGTGCCGCTTTGGCTGGGCATCGTGGAGTAGAGTTGCCCCTGAAGGATCGAGTACCAGCCCGCGTTCGCGAAACCGAGCATCGCGACCACCGCCAGCTTTGGCCCGAGTCCCGGAACCAGCAGGAACGTTGGAAACAGGATGAGCTCGGCGACGACGCTGAATCGGAGGTACGTCAAACCTCGGACTCGCTCCAGCAGAGGAATCAGCAGGACGTCGCCCGCCAACCCGACTCCGGTCCACACGGCTAAGCCCAACGCGGCTTTCGCTTCGCTGACTCCCACGACGTCGACGAAGTACAGGGCCAGGTAGCCGTGAAGCCCGTCCAACATCATGTCGGAAAATTCGAGCAGGACCAGCCATCGAAGCACCGGCAGGCGCTTGAACGATCGCAGCGCACCCACCAATCCTCGTCCGAATGCAGCCGTGAACGGCTCGGCCTGTCGAGCGCTGGATGCGCCGCCCAACGGCATGCGCACTGCGAAGACGATGACGGCGACGGTCGCGATTGCCGTCGCGACGAACAACCAACGCCAGCCGACGCCTGCCGCGGCGCCAGCGCCGAGGGCCAGCGCTCCCAGAACGACCCCCAGCGATCCCGCCAACGTCCATCGTGCCATGTTGTGCTCGTGGCGCTTTGGCTCTGCGTCCATCAGCGTCGCCTGCGACAGGCTGACGAAAGCGCCCGAAGCTGGGTGAAACAGGATGAACGCGGCCAGAATGAGGCTGAAACTGTTGCTTACGGCCGTGAGCAACAGAGCCACGCCGAACACGACCCCGCCGCCGAGGATCAGCGCCCGCCGACGCCACACGTCGCCCAGAATGACCAGGAACGGTTCGACGACGTTCGCCACAAGGTTCGGTGCGCTGAGCAAGATGCCGACCTGGATGTAAGAAAGCCCCAGGTCGTCCCGTATCAACGGCCACGCCGCCTCACGAGCGCCGTAGACGAACTCGTCGACGAACTCGATGACGAGCAATGTCAGCATGAGGGCGGTCAAGCGGGGAGTTGTTTGGCGCATATTCGGTGTGGCTCTCCGGACTAGTGAAACAGGGGCGTGAAGCCAGCGGGCGCACTGCGGAGCCTATCCGAACGTCCGGTGTTCTGGCAACCAGGCTCGCTTGGCGCCGTCCACGGCGCCTCAGCGGCCGTGGAGCGCGGGTGTCGCCACTGAGTTGATCAGACGACCCCCTTTCTCGCCCATCGGAACTCTCCGCTCGCGCCCGTTGAATAAGTCACGCGAACGATTGGCATGCGATCATCTCGTCGCGAGGTTTTCGCTCTTGTTGGTGTCGGGTGACAGGCGTAGACTGGGAACGAATTTGAACCGACTGCCGCCATCCTGGTCAAAGGAAAAATCAGGTGGAGGGACAGCACGCATGATCCGAGCACCTGGATTGTCGATGGTCGGACCTCCTGAAGATCGTATCGCATCATTCCCGGCTAGGCGCGTCAGATCGAGGTTGAATTGAATAATAGCGGCATTATCGTGCCGCATTTCATCGACATGAGGTAGGGTATAGGCGAGAACAGGGCATTGCGCCCTTGATAACATTTCGAATCGCAAGCAAAACCACGTAAGGTCACACTGGCATACGTCGCCGCAGGAGGACACAAATGTCGACGGTAGAATACGAAGTACGGAACAGGGTCGGATACATCACGCTTAACCGGCCCGACAAGCTGAACGCCATCGACGTCGCTATGCGCGACGAGCTCTGGGTCGCGATTCACGACGTGAACGAAAACCCAGACATTTGGCTCGCGGTTATCACGGGCAATGGCCGGGCATTCTCTGTCGGGCACGATCTGGTTGCCATGTCAGGTCGGGGCGACGACCTATATTCCGACGAGATCTCAACCGAGGACCTGTACGTGTACCAGACGCAGGTGTTCAAACCCATCATCGCCTCGATCAACGGGCTGTGCCTCGCGCAAGGCGGCGGCATCGCTTTGGCGTCGGACATCCGCATCGCCTCGGACCAGGCGCAATTCGGCTGGCCGCAGGCCAAACGAGGCATCGGTTCCGTTAGCGGGCCGTGCATGCTCGCCCATCGTGTCCCGCTGAACTACGCGTTCGAGTTTCTGTTCACGGGCGATTTCATCAACGCCGAACGAGCGCTCGAACTGGGGATGGTCAACAAAGTCGTGCCTCACGACGAGCTTGAGTCCGCCACGGACGAGGTGGTGCAGAAGCTGCTCAACAACGCTCCACTGGCCATGCGCGCGATCAAGGAAGTTGCGGTTCGCGGGTTGAGCATGCGCCTGGAAGACCGCGTCAGGCTGGCCGGAATCGTCAACCGCCGGCTCCAGCGGACCGAGGATGCTCAGGAAGGTTTGGCGGCTTTCGCGGAGAAGCGGACGCCCGTATTCCACGGCAAATAACCAACCTGCTGTCCACATCGACAGCGTCGAGAAGGATGCGTGAAGAATGGCGAACCGGAATGTTGAGTTCTACCAGAGGCTCGGCGTCAAGCGGCTGATCAACGCCGCGTCGTGGATCACCGTCTACGGCGGCAGCATCATGCCTCCCGCGGTCGTATCCGCAATGGAGGACGCGTCGCGCTGGTTCGTCGACATGCACGATCTCAACGCCAAGGCGGGCCAGGTCATCGCGAATCTGACGGGCGCCGAGGCTGGACTGGTGACCGCCGGGTCGGCTGCCGGGATGGTTCTCGAGGCTGCCGCCTGCATGGCCGGCTCGGATCCGGCCAAGGTGTGGCGACTGCCGGACACGACCGGCATGAAGAACGAGATCATCCTGCACCGCGCACACAGGGTCAACTACGACCACAACTTCCGCGCGGCGGGCGCGACACTGGTCGAAATCGGAAACAGCGGCAGCACCAATGAGTGGGAGCTGGCGGACGCGATCAACGAGAACACGGCGGCGGTCGCGTACATCTTCGGCCCGCGACGGGGCGGAGCTTTGCCGCTGGACAAGGTCGTCGAGATCGCGCACGAACGCGACGTGCCGGTCATCGTCGACGCCGCTGCCATGCTCCCGCCGCCCGAAAACCTGACTCAGTTCATCGAGATGGGCGCGGATTTGGTCAGCTTCAGCGGAGGGAAGGGCGTGCTCGGGCCACAGTCCACCGGCATCTTGGCGGGAAGGGCCGACCTGATCGAGGCCGCGTATGCGAACGGCGCCCCCAACAGCGACTCCATCGGCAGGGCCGCCAAGGTCTGCAAAGAGGAGATCGCGGGGATCGTGACCGCGCTCGAAATCTTCGTCGATACCGACTTCGACGCTGTGATGTCAGGTTGGCGCGACCAATGCGTCCTGGTCATTGAGGCCCTTGAGGACATCCCCGGCCTGCGGGTCGAACTCAGCGAAGCCAGGCCCGAGATGCTCGAATCGATGTCCAACGCGCCGAGGGCCGTGATCCACTTCGATCAGGACTGGAAGGGTCCCAGCCAAGAAAGAATCCTCCAGATGCTCGAAGACGGCGACCCGGGGGTGCGCGTCAACTCGTCCGGGTTCGAAGGCGAGATCGCGATAATTCCGGTCAACCTGCGTCCCGGCGAGGAGGTGGAACTGGCGCAACGCCTGCGTGAAGTGCTGACCAACGGCTGAGATCACGACTAAGCGACCGGATCTTCGCCGCCAGATCTAGTTTTTCGTATCGAGCTAGCTCGGAATATTGGTGTCGAAGAGACCGCGGCGGTGAGTCGTTGCGACCCGTCGAGCGGCATGGGGTAGACTGTTAGTCCATTGGGACGACCTGGATGGGTTGTTTGTGAGGTGATCTGAACGTCGGAATTGAACAGCCACGTTTAGATCGGAGGAGGTTTGTGGTGTCCATTGTCAGTTATTCTTTGGAAGAATTTGTCCACGACATGAGCCGGTTGGTGGATGAACATCCCGATCAAGAGCGTTTGTTCAACAAAGGTTCTGCGTATCTTGAGCGCCTGATTAACGATCCTAAAGCCATCCCCGAGGAATGCCGGCTGCCTGCGGGCTCGCGGGGTAGAAACGCCAATCACGGCACGTATCTCCTTCATCACGGGGCCAATGGCCTTCTCATCACCTCGGTCGTCTGGGGCCCGGACGACCACCTTGGCCCGCACGATCACCGCATGTGGGGCCTCATCGGGGTGATGGACAACTTTATCACCGAGACCCGCTTCCGCAGGCAGGACGACCGCTCGCGCGAAGGCTTCGCCCAACTGGAGCGAGACCGCGTAAACCAGGTCAAACCCGGCGACGTGAGTTTGTTGATACCCGAGGTGGACGAGATTCACCAGATGGATAACTTCAGCGATCGGGCAACGGCCGAGATTCACGTGTACGGAAACGATCTCCGTGGCCTGGAGCGCAGCCGCTTCGATTTGGACGCTTGCTCGGCGACCGATTTCACGACCACCAGGTTTGACAACTGCTAGCGCGCGGCCCGGATTCTTTGTCAACGTGTGGGCGGCCATGACTCGGCAAGTTGTTGAAACGAAGGCTGAGGCATGACCGACTTCATCGCTGCTGGCGAACTGGCTTCATTGCTTTCGGGCAGTGCGCCGTTCGCCTTGATCGACGTACGGGACGTGGGCGAGTACAACAGTTCCCATATCCCTGGCTCCAGTCTGATTCCCAGGCGAGAGCTCGAGTTCCGCATGCCTGAATCTGTCCCTTTCGTGGGCGCCAATATCATCGTATGCGACGACGACGGCCAGCGGGCGGTTCTTGCCGCCGGAACGCTGACCGAGATGGGTTACACGGATGTCTCGACCCTCGACGGCGGCATGAATCGCTGGGTCGTGGAACATCGCCCGACCGAGTGGGGCGTCAACGTGCCCAGTAAGGATTTCGGCGAGCGAGTACAGGTCGAGCACGAGGTTCCGGAGATAACGGCGACCGAGTTGCTTGAGCGCTTGGGAAACGGTGAGAAGCTGGTCATCTTGGATTCGCGGACGCCCGAGGAGTATCAGCGGTCCTGTGTGCCTGGTGCTCGCAGCGTTCCGGGCACGGAGCTGGCTTTGCGGATCACCGACATCACCGAGGCTCTGGATGAAGACACGACGGTTGTGGTTAGCTGCGCCGGCCGTACTCGGAGCATTATCGGCACGCGGATCCTCCAGCGCATGGGGCTGTGCAATCTGTACGGCCTCGAGAATGGAACCGCGGGTTGGGCGCTCGCGGGTCAGATGCTGGAGGAGGGCGCAGATCGCATCGAGTTGCCCGAGCCCTCGGCGGAAGGCTTGGCTGCAGCCGAAGCTTACGCTGCCTGGATCGGCGCTGAAGACGGGGTCCGGCGCCTCGATATGGATGGCTTGGCTGAGATGATGCGACGCCGCGATCGAGAGAACGTCTATCTTGTCGACGTGCGAGCCGGGTCCGAGTACGAAGGAGGCCACATCCCCGGTTTTCAGTGGTTTCCGGGGGGTCAGGCCGTCCAGCGCGTCGACGAGGTGGCGGTGGTGCATAACAGCCCTGTTGTGTTCTGTTGCGACCGGAACGCGCGGGCAACAATCACCGCATCGTTCTACAGGCAGATGGGGTTCGAGGAAGTATACGTCGTCGATGGCGGCGCCGACGCCTGGTGCGCCTCCGGATTCGCCTTGGAGACGGGTGATTCCGGCCGGCTGCCGTCAAGTTACGACCCTGCGCTGCGGGCGGCAAACTTCGTGTCTCCTCGGCAGCTTTATTCGAATAGCGATTCCACGGTCCTCTTCGTTGACCTCAGCCAGGACTTCGCCCGAGGCCACGTGCCGTCCGCACACTGGATTCCACGCGGTTGGCTCGAGTTACAGATCGACAGCGCGGCCGCTGACAAACAGGCTGACCTGACGGTGACTTGTACTGATGGACTCCAGTCGACGCTTGCCGGCGCCACGCTGACCAATCTGGGATACCGCAACGGTCGGTTCTGGATGGGGGGATGAAGGCGTGGAGGTCCGCTGATTTACCGGTCGAGATGGGATTGACGGGCGTAATGAGTTCACCCACCGACGTGCTACCCACGGGCGCCAGCAGGAACTACGCGGATATGGTGAATTACCTCAGGTGGGAAGAAGCGCTAGGGCAGAAGTACCAGAGACGGTAGCCCTGCTCAAATCTCGTGGCCCAGCGTCTCGAGCGCCTCGGCGGCGGCTTCGCGCTCGGCGTGGGCTTTGCGTCGGCCGGCGCCCGTTCCCATGCGCTCGCCGTTGACCACGACCTCGCACGTGAATCGAGGCAGGTGATCCTCACCCTCGGTCGAGATGACGCGGTATGACGGCGGGGTGAACCCTCGGGACATCGCCACTTCGTGCAGAAGCGACTTCGGATGCCGTGGAGGGCCGTCCTGTTCCGACACGGCCCGTATCGAGTCCGCCAGCGCGCGCAGAGTGAACTCTCGAGCAACGTCGTAGCCTTGGTCGATCAGAACCGCGCCCACGACGGCCTCGAAAGCGTCCGCCAGGTTCGACTCACGTTCCGCGCCGCCGGTTCCGGCTTCGCCCTTGCCAACGATGAGTGACGCGCCGAGGTCCAAGGATTCGGCGACCCGCGCGAGTGCTTCTTTGCTCACTAAAGCCGCTCGCATCTGAGTGAGGCGCCCCTCCGGGTTGTCGGGGAAGCGCTGGTACAACTCGTGCGCCACGACCAAGCCGACCAGGGCGTCGCCGAGGTACTCCAGGCGCTCATTCGACTCGGGATGGGCGTCCGGGTATTCGGCGACGTACGAGCTGTGTACGAGGGCGAGCTCAAGCAAACCCGGGTCATCGAACGTCACGCCGAGAGATCGTTGAAGCTCGTCGAGGCCCAGGGACGACGAAGACGCGGTCACGAGGTGCAGAGGCAGGCTGGGCGAGATTTCGATACGCGGACAATATCCGCCACAAATCTCCGCAAATATAGATAGCCGCGCAACTGGGTCACGCGTATCCTGCGATTGGAGCCTTTGCTATGGTGACGGATCATCAGCGCCTTTCTGAAGATGATAAACGGGGTTCGTGGCGCTGGTAGGTTGTGGGTACCGGGCGAACCGGCGGGGCATCCCTTCGAGTCGCCCGGTCGATGTCCTTGGCGGTTTAGACCGCGCCCTTTGGCCACGGGGGCTGCGGGCGCTTGACCTCGCCGATGTAGGATCGCTGCGAGAACAATCCGAGGAAGTTTTCGAAAGCTTCCAATGACTCATCCTCCGGCGGGATGAACGTTTTGACGTACGCCGACTGTCCGTTGTCGAAAACGAATGTCGGGGTCCCGAACGCCCCGAGATTTCCGGTCGAATTCTCGTGATCGTCCGCGACGATCTTGACGAGTCCGGGGTCGTCAAGGTCCTTTCGGAACTGCGCGGCGTCAAGGCCTGCGTCTTCGGCGACCTTGACCAACGAGTCAACCTCGTTCAGGGCGACGCGACCGCCGCCGTGGCGCGCCGTCAGCAACGCCAGGTGGAATCGATCGAATGCCTCGCCGCCTTGTCGCTTCGCAGCCTCGCCGGCGACCGACGCCAGAAGCGCCCTCGCCTCGTCGAGACCCTTCTCCTCCCAGACCTTCCACTCCGGCCCCTCTTTGCTGTTCACCTGCTCCAAAGAGAAATTCTTCCAGGTGATGTCCAGCGTCCCCGGGGAGGCCTTCTGAACTCTATCCAGCCACACGGCTGCATTGTAGACCCAGGGTCAAGCGTAGTCGAAATAGATGTCTACGTGGGTGTTTTCCATTCGCCGCCACTCCTTCGCACAGTCGGATGATCGTACACCGCATTGTAATTTGACCGGTGTGCCCTGTCAAAACAAGCGGCGAATTATCGAGGCGATGGAAGATCCGGCGGCCTGTATGAGCGGCCCGCCGGTCGCGCGCATCTGTCACGGGCGGCGGGAAAGTGTACCAGTGGTGCGGAGCAAAACTGTACCACTGAGCGCCGCTGAGGTGGACCCCGAAAACTGGACAGGTGGTTAAGCTACCGTCAGGCTCCTAAGATGACCGAGATGGAAGGAGCAGGGCATGAAGCAATCACGTAGGAAGTACGGTGCAACGTTCAGGGCGAAGGTAGCCTTGGCAGCTCTCCGAGGAGATCAGACGATTAACGAATCCTCTGGTGTCCTGGCTCCGTTCTTCAGCAGTCTGGTTCTTATCTTCTGTGTTCTCAGTCACTGCTGCTCCTTCCAGAGGACTTTCTATCCCTCTGTCAGGAGATCGCTCTACCTACCGATTGTCTCTCTTAATTTCAGGCCCAAATGTGCCCCACTTTCGCTGACGGTCTACAATGCCGCTCATCATTTGGGATGAACGAACCTGGCGGAACCAGCGTGCCCTATACGGGCTTTTCGGCGACACGTTCGTCGCCTGTGAGATCGCGATATCCCTTGATTCAAAGGAACCCACGTAGGCATGTAACAAAGATTTAACATCTGGGAAACACGTCCGAAACATCGATGCCTCATAATTTGGATTACGGTGGATATGGTACGGCGGGTCTCGGTTTTCGGTGGCGCCACTTGCGAGCGAGCAAGACGCCGGGATAAACTGACACGGTCACTGTTCCGGACGGCGTGGCGTTCGTCGGAGTTTCCATTCGATCGCACTAATCTCGAGCGCTTGGTTATGGACCGGCAAGGGTAACCGCCCCGCGAATGTCGCGGATTCTTGCCCTGTGCTCGTACGTCAATGCGTCCAGCCGGCGGCGGGACAACCGAAATAATCCCACGTTGGATCTAGTACGCCGGTTCTCAGCCATCGGGTTTGGTCTTCTTCGCCACTCGCGATGTTTCCATTGGAAGCTCATGGAGCCGGTTCGGTGATGTGCGAGGCGTGGGCGATTTGTTCACGCAAGTTCGCTGCAACAGTTTCCGTAATCAGATCGACAAGGAGAGTCATGGCATGGCAGATGCGATCACAGGCAAAGACGTAGTCAAGATGGTCAAAGACCAAGGTATCGAGATGATCGACCTGAAATTTGTCGACATGCCCGGCACCATGCAGCATTTGGCCATCCCGCCCAGCGAAATCACCGAGGACCTGTTCGCGGAAGGGACCGGATTCGACGGGTCGAGCATCAGGGGATTCCAGGCGATCCACGAGAGCGACATGCTCCTCGTGCCTGATCCAACCACCGCGAATATCGACCCGGTCTATGACACCAAGACTCTGAGCCTCATTTGCGACATCCGGGATCCGCTCACCGGCGAGGCGTATTCTCGGGACCCGCGCTACATCGCCCACAAGGCCGAGGAATACCTGAAGTCGACTGGCATCGGCGACCAGAGCTTCTGGGGTCCCGAGCTTGAGTTCTTCATTTTCGATTCCGCTCGTTTCGACCAGACGGCGAACGAAGGCTTCTACCACGTGGATTCGGATGAAGGCATCTGGAACTCCGGCAAAGCCGAACGTGTCGATGGCGGACTGGGCCAGGGATTTCGTCCGAGGCACAAAGAAGGTTACTTCCCTGCGCCGCCCATGGACACCCTCTCCGACCTCCGCTCGGAGGCCGTGATCGAGATGCAGAAGTTCGGCATCAAAATCGAAAAGCACCACCACGAGGTCGCGACGGCCGGCCAAGGCGAGATCGACATCGTGTTCGACACGCTGACTCAAACAGCCGATAACGTGATGTACTACAAATACCTGCTCAAGAACGTGGCAGCCAGGTACGGCAAGATCGCGACGTTCATGCCCAAACCGCTCTTCGGCGACAACGGCACGGGCATGCACACCCACCAGAGCATCTGGAAAGACGGCAAGAACATCTTCTACGGCGAAGGCTACGCTCACATGAGCGACACGATGAAGTACTACATCGGCGGCCTGCTGAAGCACGCACCCGCGTTGCTGGCTTTCGCGGCGCCCACGACGAACTCTTATCGCCGGCTGGTGCCCGGCTTCGAGGCCCCGGTCAACCTGGCGTACTCGGCCCGAAACCGCAGCGCATGCTGCCGAATCCCGGCATACTTCGACACACCCAACTCGAAGCGCATCGAGTTCAGGTGCCCGGACCCGACGGCCAACCCGTATCTGGCGTTCCCCGCGATGCTTCTTGCGGGCATTGACGGCATCCGCAACGAGATCGACCCGGGAGTCCCGCTCGACGTGGACCTCTACGATCTCTCGCCTGAAGAAGCTGCGAACGTAGAACAGGTGCCCGGCAGCTTGGACGCGGTTCTGGACGCACTGGAGGCGGACAGCGAGTTCCTGCTCGCCGGAGACGTGTTCACTTCCGACCTGATCGAAACTTACCTCGATTACAAGCGCACCAACGAGCTCGACCCGATGAGGCTTCGCCCTCATCCGTACGAGTTCTTCCTGTACTTCGACGCCTAAAGACCAGGCCGGTCGTCGCCGGCATTCATGACGCCGCCATTCGGGGCATCGCGATCTCAGCGCGATGCCCCGTGGGCGTCAATTGTGGTCCGAAAAATTGACACCACAGGCGCAGATTGTTATATTTCGAGAGATTTTCCGTCGCAGATTTTGCGACGGCAGGTCTTCGTAGTGCCCCGCGTGGCCGCGCATAAATCCAGGCTCCGTGGCGCGATGTCCCAACGCATCCTCGGGACGACCAATCCGCGAGGACGCCAAGGATGTCACGGAAGCCAACAACGGAATGCGCGAGGGGTTCCGCCGATCAGTCTCCAGCCTGACCGAGCGTTTATTTTATGGTAGACCGAGACCAGGCAATTGAATACGCTCTCAAAGAGGCCAAAGACGGTGACGTAAAGTTCATCCGGCTTTGGTTCACGGACATCCTCGGTAGCCTCAAAGGGTTTGCGATCACATCCGAGGAGCTCGAGGCCGCCCTGACCCGAGGCATGGGCTTCGACGGCTCGGCGATCGAAGGGTTCGCTCGCGCCGAGGAGAAAGACCTCTACGCCCTTCCTGACCCCAACACGTTCAGCCTGCTCCCGTGGCGTCCCCGGTCCAACGCGGTCGCTCGGATGTTTTGCGATATCGTCACGCCGGACGAAGCCGCGTTTAAAGGTGACCCCCGGTGGGTGCTCCGGCGCAACATAGAACGCGCCGCGAGCCTGGGCTTCACGTATTACGTCGGGCCCGAGCTCGAATATTTCTACTTCAAAGACTCTACCAGTGCTGAGCCGCTGGACCAGGGCGGATATTTCGACCAGGACGCCACGAACCAGGCTACGGACCTGCGGCGTGAAACGGTCCTCATGCTGGAGGAACTCGGCATTCCGGTCGAGCAGAGCCACCACGAAGTGGCCCCGAGCCAGCACGAGATCGATCTCCGGCACACCGACGCCATGACCATGGCCGACACGGTCATGACTTACAGAGTGGTCGTCAAAGAGATCGCTCAGAGGCACGGCTGCTTCGCCTCGTTCATGCCCAAACCGATCGCATCGTTCAACGGCAATGGGATGCATACGCATCAATCCCTGTTCAAGGGCGGGCGCAACGCATTCTACGACGGCGAGGACGTGGACCGGCTTTCGGACGTGGCGCGGCACTTCATCGCCGGTTTGTTGGCGCACGCCCGCGAGATCACGGCGATTACGAACCAGTGGGTGAACTCCTACAAACGTCTCGTGCCCAACTACGAAGCGCCGACTTTTGTCTCCTGGGCCACGGTTAATCGATCCGACCTGGTGCGAGTTCCGGCGTACAAACCCGGGCGCGAGGAGTCGCGGCGCATCGAATATCGCGCGCCCGATCCGGCTGCGAACCCGTATCTGGCATTCAGCGTCATGCTCGCGGCCGGACTCGACGGCATCGACAAGGAGCTCGAGTTGCCGCCGCCCTCGGCATCCAACGTTTACGACATGACAGCGGCCGAGAGAAATGAGCGAGAAATACAATCGCTGCCAGGCAACCTTTGGGAGGCCATCTCGATCACCGAAAACAGTGAAATGGTGCGGGACGCCCTTGGAGACCTGGTTTTTGACAGCTTCATCGAAAACAAAAAGATCGAGTGGGAACGTTACAGATCCCACGTAACAGACTACGAGATAATGCGATACCTGCCGAACCTTTGACGACCGATGCTGCGAGTCGACCGCACGATACTTGAGTGCGAATCGGATCAGCCGATTTCAGCGAGCTCGGTCAACGGTCTCACGACGGCAACGACGATGCATCGTCAGCGCGTTGACTGGCGGCTCCACTGGGGCGGAACGGGCGACCAACACCTATGGCACACAGTTACAACAAAGAATACACACCGACGGTCTCCGGCGGACTGTACGACCCGGCGTTCGAGCACGACGCCTGCGGGGTAGGCCTCGTTGCCAACGTGAAAGGCCGAAAGTCTCATTCCGTCATCGATCAAGGCATCGAAGTTTTGGTGAACCTTGGACACCGTGGGGCGGCCGGAGCAGACCCCGAGACCGGCGACGGCGCCGGCATCCTAATCCAGATGCCGCACGATTTCCTGGTCCACGAGTTCGCCAAAACCGGCGTATCTGTTCCGGAGCCAGGCGCGTACGGCCTTGGCATGTCGTTCATGCCAACCGACAGCGCAGAGCGCATCATGTGCGAGAACATGGTGGAGCAAGTGGTGCGCTCCGAGGGGCAGATCTTTCTGGGGTGGCGCG